>MDTC01135832.1_pt1 | contig 11011 bp, 8 predicted proteins | sample 811181 | NCBI WGS metagenome assembly MDTC01 (sample SAMN05326644, study PRJNA326480) | marine metagenome | isolation source: seawater | place: Pacific Ocean: North | collected 2011 | reverse complement strand
TATAATAGTTTTGGAGGCTAGAGGTGAATACTGCTTGAACCCGACCAGATCTTAACAGAAGCAGTCGTAGAGACAGTTTTTCAGGTTCTAGTCTCCTTAAAAAAATGAATACAAATACAAAAGTTTTAGCCTTAAAATATCGTCCTAAGACATTTGATGATCTTATAGGCCAAGATGTTGTTGCTGAAACAATAACCAATTCTATTAAAGCTGAAAAAGTGCCTAATGCTTATCTTTTTACTGGTATTAGGGGGATTGGAAAAACTACTACAGCAAGAATAGTTGCTAAATCACTAAACTGCTCAAATGGAATAAACAATATCTGCAAAGAAGATCTTTGTGATAATTGCAAATCTATTTCAAATTCAAATCATATTGATGTATTAGAAATGGATGCGGCAAGTAAAACTGGTGTTGACGACGTAAGAGACCTTATTGAATTTTCCAGATATGGTCCAACAACAGCTAAATATAAGATATTCATTATTGATGAAGTACATATGCTTAGCAAGCAGGCATTTAATGCATTATTGAAAACTCTTGAGGAACCTCCAAAATATTTAAAATTTATTTTTGCAACTACAGAAATAAAGAAAATACCTATTACTGTGGTTTCACGATGCCAAAGATTTGATTTATCAAGAATTAAATCTTTAGAATTATTTAATTTTATTAAAAAGATTAAAGATAAAGAAAAAGGGAATGTATCTGATGATGCTCTTAAATTGATTGTTAAAATTTCAGAAGGCTCAGTTAGAGATGCCCTTTCTTTACTAGATAGAGCACTGCTTACGTTAGATAAAGATACAGAATTGGATTTGACCTCTGCTCAAAAAGTATTTGGTTATTTTGATAAATCTCAATTAATTAGTTTATTTCAACTTATATTTGACGGCAAAGAAACAGAAGTATTAAATGCTTACAGAAAAATATACAATCAAGGTGTTGAGCCTAAAATCTTTATAAATGATTTTTTAGAACTTTTATATTATTTTAAGAATATTAATTCTTTAAATGTGGATGGAACAAACTTTTCATTAAATGATGAAGATTTTAATAAAATTAAAGAAATTTCAAAAAATATTAACAATGAAGTTTTAATATTATTTTGGCAGTTCACTATTGAAACATTGGGAGAGCTTGATATAGTTTCTAATCAACACCTGTCAATGGAGATGTTTTTAATCAGATTAATTCACTTAAAGAGTATTAATAATATTTCTGAAAAAATTTATACCAATATTCCTGAAAGTATTGAAAATCCTAACCAAACAAATACTTCAAAAAAAAAAGAAGATGATGACCTATTCGGAATAAAAGATAAGGCAGAAACTATAGGGCAAATGAAAAATATTATTCAAGAAAAAGATATAAAAATAAAAAAAAATAAAAAAATTGAAATAGAAACAAATCTTATAAAATCTTTTGATGATTTGCTGAAAATATGTTCTTTAAAAAAAGAAATTAAACTAAAATATGAATTAGAAAAAAATGTAAATCTTGTTAGTTTTAATGAACAAAGAATTGAAATTTCTTTTAATGAGAATTTAGACAAAGATTTTATTAAAGATTTATCCTCAAAGCTTTATGAATGGACAAATGAAAGATGGATAATTTCACTAAGTAAGAATAAAGGTCAACCGTCACAAAAAGAAAAAGAAATTGATTTAAAAAAAGAGCTAATAAAAGATGCTAAGAATTCTTCAATATATCTAAATATTTTAAAAAAATTTCCAGATGCTGAACTTATTAATGTAAAACCATTTCAGAAAGAAAATAAAGATGACTGATTTTACAAAAATTTTAGATAAGGCAAAAGAGCTTGAAACTAAAATGAAAGAGAGCCAGGAAAAAATTAAGAATATAAAAGTTGAAGGAATATCTGGCTCCCAATCTGTTAAAGTAACTTTAAATGGTAATAATGAAATGATTAAAATAAATTTGTCTGACGAGGTAATGAAAGAGGACAAGGTTATAATAGAGGATTTAATAGTTGCCGCTCATAATAATGCAAAATCTGAATTAAAATTAAAAACTTCTGAAGAAATTTCGAAATCTACAAGTGGACTTGGTATACCTGGTTTTAAATGGCCACTTTAAGCAAATGCAAAATATTAATGAAATAGATGAACTAATCAAACTAATTGCCAAACTACCAGGATTAGGTCCGAAGTCTGCAAAAAGAATTGTTTTAAAACTTATTAATAATAGAGATGAGCTTGTTAAGCCAATGGCCAATACTCTAGCTAAAGTTTACAAAAATGTTGTGAGATGCCAGTTTTGTGGCACACTCAAATCAATTTCTTTGGGGTGTAATAATTGTGAAAATACAATTGAAAAATTTAATAAAATATGTGTGGTTGAGGATATTGCCGATCAGTGGTCAATCGAAAATTCAAATATTTATAGAGGATACTATCATATACTTGGAGGAACAATTTCATCTCTTGGACAAAGAAAAGAGGATCTTTTAATTAATTCTTTAGTTGAAAGAGTTATTAAAGATGAAATTGAAGAAGTAATATTAGCAACTAGTGCAACTGTCGAAGGTCAAACTACGGCTTATTATATTGAAGATAGTCTTAAAAAAACTAATGCAAAAATTACAAAACTTGCGCAGGGCTTACCAGTAGGTGGGGAAATAGAAAGTTTAGATGATGGTACTTTATATTCAGCCTTTAAAAATAGAACTGGATTAAAAACTAATTCTGATTAGATTTTTTTATTAATCTATTTAAATGTAATAATGGTTCAGTATAACCAGAAGGTTGTTCTTTACCTTTAAAAACTAAATCACAAGCAGTTTTAAATGCTATAGAATTATCAAAGTTATTAAACATTCTTTCATATTTTAAATCATTTTTATTTTGTTCATCAACTATTTTAGACATTTTTTTCATTATCTCCATCACTTGAGATTTTGTACAAATATCATGGTGTATCCAATTAGTAATATGTTGTGATGAAATTCTCAACGTAGCCCTATCTTCCATCAAACCAACATTATTTATATCAGGAACCTTTGAACAACCTACACCTTGATCAATCCATCTTACAACATAACCTAACAGTGTTTGTGCTGAATTTGAAATTTCAGCACTGATTTCTTCAATAGACCAATTTGGTCTATCTGCTATTGGAATAGTTAATAGATCATCAAGTTTTGCAACTTTTCTTTTTTGAATTTCTTTTTGTTTGTCAAAGATATTTATTTCATGATAATGAAGTGCATGAAGTGCAGCTGCTGTTGGTGAAGGAACCCATGCACAATTTGCTCCAGCATTCAAATGACCTGTCTTTTGTTTCATCATCTCTTTCATTTTGTCTGGCATGGCCCACATTCCCTTACCAATTTGAGCTTTACCAGAAAGACCACACTGAAGGCCAACATCAACATTATTATCCTCATATGCTGTAATCCATTTAGAGGTTTTCATATCACCTTTTTTTATCATAGGACCAGCTTCCATGGATGTATGCATTTCATCGCCAGTTCTGTCTAAAAAACCTGTGTTAATAAAGAATACCCTATTTTCTAGAGTTCTAATACATTCCTTTAAATTTGAGGATGTTCTTCGCTCTTCATCCATGATTCCAATTTTACATGTGTATTTTTCCAATTCCAAAACTTTTTCAACTTTAGAAAAAATTAAGTCAGTAAAAGCAGTTTCGTCTGGACCATGCATTTTAGGTTTAACTATATAGATAGACCCCGTTCTAGAATTTCTTTTTTTTTTTAAATCGTGAAGACACGCAGCTGAAGTTATAAAAGCATCCATAATTCCCTCTGGGATCTCAGAGCCATCTTGTAAAATAATTGCTGGGCTAGTCATTAAATGACCAACATTTCTTACTAATAATAGGCTTCTGCCATGTAGTTTTAATCCTTTTCCATTTTTGGATATAAAACTTCTATCAGGATTTAATTTACGTTCAAATATTTTCCCGTTCTTGATAAATTTTGATCTTAAATTACCCTTCATTAGCCCTAACCAATTTTTGTAGCAAACAACCTTATCTTCTGCATCAACAGCTGCTACACTATCCTCATTATCACAAATTGTTGAGATAGCTGCTTCAACTATAACATCACTAATGCCTGCAATATCATGAGCTGCACTGAAGGCTCTTGGATTTATTATAATCTCAATATGAAGATTATTATTTTTTAGTATTATTGCAGATGGGTTGTTGCTCTCCCCCCTATGTCCAATAAATTTTTCTAGGTTTTTAAGTTTATATTCAATATCATTCTTAAATATTAATAGATTTCCATCCTTAACTTTTAAACTTGAAATACTTTTCCAACTTGTATTTTCTATTGGTACATACTTATCTAAAAATTCCCTTACATATTTTATAACCTCTTGACCACGTAATGGATCATATCTTTCACTTCCTCCCTCCTCAGATTCGATTATGTCTGTTCCATAAAGACTATCATATAGGCTCATCCACCTTGCATTAGCGGCATTAAGTGCATACCTTTCATTCATAATTGGAACTACTAGTTGAGGACCTGCAATACTTGTGATTTCTTGATCAACATTTTTAGTTTTAATTTTAAAATCAGGACCTATTTCTTTTAGGTAACCGATTTCTTTTAAAAATTTTTTATATTCTTTAAGGTCAATTTCCTTACTTTTATTATCTATATGCCAAGCATCAATTTTTTTTTGTAAATCCTCTCTTATTTTTATCAATTTTTTATTTTTAGGTGCTAATTCATTTATGGCTTCATCAAATCCTTTCCAAAATTTTTCTGGTGAAATATTTGTATCTTGAAGGATTTCTTTATTAATAAGCTCTAATAGGGTGTTTGAAACTAAAAGGGTATTAATTTTTGAATAGTTTTTTTTCATATCACCCATTACCCCCATCTGTATGTTTGCCTGAAAGTTTTGCTCCATCGGCGAGATTAAATCTCTTTCCAGAGTGTTATGTTTAATATTGGTCCTTTTGCCTGAGAGTTTCCGGGGTTGTTGCTCCTTCGGCGCTATTTTATTAGTCTCTCCCAATAAATGAATAGATTACTTGTTAATAAAATTAAGTCAAATATTAATTATTTAAAACATTTTATTGCCTTTTTTGGGAATTAATTAATAATTAATTGATAATATGAAAAATTATTTAAACTTTGAAAAAGATATTAAAAATCTAGAGTTAGAAATGGAAAAGTTAAAAGATCCATATAATCAAGATGGTCTTTCAGAGGTAGATACAAAAAAAATTTCTGAGTCCCAAAAAGAAATAAATGAAAAATTAAAAGAAATTTATTCTAGTTTGGATCCCTGGCAAACGACTTTAGTTGCTAGACATGAGGATAGACCGAAAGCAAAATTTTTTATAGATAATTTATTTGAAGAATTTATTCCATTGTCAGGAGATAGATTTTATGGGGAGGATAAAGCAGTTTTAGCTGGTTTTGCAAAATTTAATGAAAAATCAGTTTTAGTTATAGGTCAAGAAAAAGGGGATAGTCTTGATTCTAGACTTGAAAGAAACTTTGGAATGATGAGGCCTGAAGGTTATAGAAAAACTATAAGACTAATGAAACTTGCTGATAAATTTAACATACCAATAATTTCTTTTATAGACACTCCAGGAGCGTACCCAGGAGTTGGAGCCGAGGAAAGAGGACAGGCAGAAGCAATAGCAAAATCAATAGAATGCTGTATGTCATTATGTGTACCAACATTTGCAGTTGTTATTGGTGAGGGTGGGTCAGGTGGAGCAATAGCATTAGCTTCATCTAATAAAGTCCTAATGTTAGAAAATGCAATTTACTCAGTAATATCTCCAGAAGGGTGTGCCACAATTTTATGGAGAGATCCAAAAAAAACATTAGATGCTGCAAAAGCAATGAAATTATCATCAAAAGATCTATTAGATTTAAAAGTTATAGATGAAATTATTCTTGAACCAGTTGGTGGAGCTCATAGAGATAGAGATGTAATTTTAGATAATGTCAAAAAATCAATAGAAAATAATTTAAATGAATTTTTAAATATGAATAGAGATGAAATCTTCAATCATAGAAAAAATAAATTTTTAAAGATAGGAAGAAATAAAGGTTTTGTTAGTCAACTAGATGATTTAAGCGCACTAAGTATGAAAAAAAATAAGTTAAATGTATTCATTGAAAAATTTTTTAAATCTAAATTCAATGTAACGATTGCTTTTATGGTGATAGCTTTACTGATTTATTTGTTATTTTCTCTATAGAGCGCCACAGCATTTTTTATATTTTTTACCTGAGCCACATAAACAAGGTTCATTTCTACTCATTTTCTTTCCAATATATTTAGGGTCTATTACCACTGGTTTGATATTTTCTTCTTGTAAAGGCTCCTGAATAACTTTTAGGTTTATTAAAATTGTCACAAAATCAATTTTTAATTTATTTAATAAGTTTTCAAAAAGATGAAAAGCTTCTTTTTTATATTCAACTAAAGGGTCTCTTTGACCATAAGATCTAAGCCCTATTACCTGTCTTAATTGTTCAAGATATTGAATATGTGATTTCCAGTTTAAATCTATACATTGAAGAAAAATTCTTTTTTCGATTTGTTTTGCTTTTTCTTCATCAAGTGTATTAATTCTCTCATTCCTTGATTGTAAAAATATCGAATTAATCTTATCTTTAAATTCTTGGTTTTTTAATTCTTTTAAATTTTTAAATTCCGTCTCATTAACACTTTTTCCAAGTAATATTTTTAGTTGATTATCGAATTCATTATTTTTCGTTTTAGATAAACTTTGAAGTTTTAAACTTATTAGATGTTCTATAATTTCTGATAAAAACTCATCTGAATAATCAAAAACTTTTTCATCATTCATTACACTATTTCTTTGAGAGAAAATTACATGCCTTTGGTCATTCAAAACATCATCAAACTTTAATAAATTCTTTCTTATATCAAAATTTCTTGCTTCAACTTTTTGTTGAGCCCTTTCAAGAGCTTTATTGATCCAGGGATGATCGATACTTTCCCCATCTTTTAAACCAAGTTTTTGTAGAATATTATTCATAGACTCAGAGCCAAAAATTCGCATTAAGTCATCTTCTAGACTTACATAGAAAATTGAACTTCCCTCATCACCTTGCCGTCCTGCCCTTCCTCTTGCTTGATTATCAACTCTTCTAGACTCCATTCTTTCAGTGCCAATCACAAATAAACCCCCTAAAGATTTTATTGTATTTTTATTTATTAAAAGTTCGTCATTAGGTTGACTACCCTTTTTACCGCCCAACTGTATATCAACCCCTCTACCAGAAATACTTGTAGTAATAATTACAGAATTTAGCTTGCCTGCATTTGCTATAATTTCTGCTTCATTTTCATGATTTTTTGCATTCAAAACAACGTGTTTTATCATTACCTTATTAAGTAGTTTTGAATAAGTTTCAGATTTATTAATGCTAGATGTAAAAATTAAAATTGGTTGACCTTGTTTTTGGCACTCTAAAACCTTTTCAATTATAGCTTTATTTTTTTCTGCTTCAGTCCTAAAAATTTGATCATTCCAATCTTTTCTGATCATCTTTTTATTTGTTGGAATAATAACTACAACTAAATTATATATTTCATAAAATTCTTCAGCTTCAGTAGCCGCAGTTCCTGTGCACCCAGATATTTTTTTATATAGTTTAAAATAATTTTGGTAAGTAATAGATGCAAGAGTTTGATTTTCCGCCTGTACATCTATCCGTTCTTTAGCCTCAAGTGCCTGATGAAGGCCATCACCAAATCGTCTTCCCTCTAAAATTCTACCAGTAAGTTCATCAATAATTTTTAAAGTACCGTCCTTAACAATATAATCCTTACCTTTTTCAAATAGATAGTTTGCTTTTAACGACTGGTTAACATGATGAACTAAGTTCAAATTCTCAGGGTCATAAAAATTATTATTTTTTAAAACTCCTGCATCAGATAGCATTTTTTCTACATTATTAATTCCTTCGTTTGTAAGTAAAATATTTTTATCTTTTTCATCAATTTCATAATTTTCTGGTTTTAACATTCTAACTAGCTTATCAACTGCAAGATATTGATCTGTTTTATCTTCTGCTGCACCAGAAATTACTAGTGGTGTTCTAGCCTCATCAATTAAGCAAGAATCTATTTCATCAACAATTGCAAACTTATGTTCTCTTTGAACCATTTGTTCTTTGGAAAATTTCATATTATCCTTTAGATAATCAAATCCAAGCTCACTATTTGTTGCATAAGTAATATCAAAATTATAATTTTTCTTTCTCTCAAAATCATCCTGGTCATTATTAATATAACCAGAGGTTAAACCTAAAAAATTATAAATCTCCCCCATTTCAAGCGAATCTCTTTTTGCCAAATAATCATTAACAGTAACAATGTGCACACCATTACCATTTAAGGCATTCAAGTAAGCCGCAAGACATATGGTTAGAGTTTTTCCCTCACCAGTTCTCATTTCTGCAATTTTCCCCTCATGCAAAACAACACCACCTATTATTTGGGCATCATAGTGTCTTTCATTTCTTGTTCTTTTAGAGGCCTCTCTTACAAGTGCGAATGACTCAGGTAACAATTCATTAATATCTTTTCCATCCTTAAGTTTTTCTTTCAATTCTTGTGTTTTCTTAGGAAAATCTTCATCCTTTAAATCTTTGAAAATGTCCTCAAAAGAGTTAACCTTTTCAACAATCTTAGCAATTCTATCCAGCTCTTTTTGATTACTGGATTTAATGAACTTTGAAAAAAAATTTAAAGGATTAAGCATTCTTATTTTTTGATATATTATTTTAATATAACTTTTAATATAGGTATTAAATAAAAATTTTAAACAGTATGACAATAAATATAAAAAACTTTATAAATACTGAAGGTTCAGAGTCAAAAATGAATGACTTTCAGGATTTAGACCATATTGATGGTATTTCAATATCTACTGTGAGTGCCAATTTATATGAAAAACCAAGAGATGATCTGGTTATGTTTTATTTTAGAGATGGAGCAAATTACGCCTCTGTTTATACACAATCAAAAATAGTTTCAGAAAATATTAAGTGGAATTTACATATTAAAAGTAAAAAAATAAAATCTCTTATTGTTAACACTAGAAATGCTAATGCCTTTACTGGTCCCAAAGGTTATCAGGGGTTAAAAGAGATAGCAGAAGAAGTTTCGTATTACTTATCTCAAAAACAGATACACGATGAGGATAGTCCAAAAAAAATTCTAAGCAGTGAAATTCTTTTTGGATGTACGGGTACGATAGGTGAAAAATATCCAACAGAAAAAATAAAAAAAGCTATCCCAGGTTTAATCAATAAAATTAAATATACACAAAATAAATTGATATGGATGAAGGCTGCACTAGGGATGATGACAACTGATACTAAGCCAAAACTTGCCATGGAAGAGTGTGAGATTGGCAATAAACGAGTAAAGATTTATGGTATAGCAAAAGGCTCAGGAATGATTTTTCCAAATATGGCAACCACTTTAGGTTTCATCTTTACAGATGCAGATCTTTCAAATGATATCTTGAACAAATTGCTTAAAAAAAACATTGAAACAACTTTTAATGCAATCAGTTGTGATGGAGACACAAGTACAAACGATATGGTGTCAATTTTTTCAACGTGTAAGGTTAAGAGTCCAAATATAAAAAATATAAGTGATAAAAAAATAATAGACTTTGATAAAGCATTACACTCTGTATTATTGAATTTAGCAAAAAGAATAGTTTTAGATGGTGAGGGAGCTAGTAAGTTTGTTACAGTTAATGTTTTAAGATCAAAAACTGAAAGTGATGCAAAAAAAATTGCCTTTTCAATTGCAAACTCCCCCTTAGTAAAGACTGCCATTGCTGGTAAAGATCCAAACTGGGGAAGAATTATTATGGCTATAGGTAAATCAAATATCGATATAAATATAAACAAAATATCGGTTAAACTCGGACCAATAAAGATTATAGAAAAAGGTCAATTATCAAAAAGTTATATTGAAGATGATGCGGCAGTATACATGAAAGAAGAAAAAAAAATTGATATAATTGTAGATATTAATTTAGGTAAAAAAAATTTTACTGCATATACAATGGACCTAACTAAAAGATATATAGAAATTAATGCTGATTATAGGAGCTAAACTATTGTTAAAAAATTATGATAAAATTTAAACTTAAATGTAGAGACTGTGATATTTCTTTTGATAGCTGGTTTTCATCATCTAAAGAATATGAAAAATTGAAAAAAAAAAAATTTCTGAATTGTCATATTTGCAAATCACTGAAAGTTGAAAAAACTTTGATGTCACCTAGTGTCCTTACCTCAAAAAGTAAAACCACGACAGATTCTCAAAATCAAAAATATAAAGAGATTAAAAAAACTATATCAGAGTACCAAAAATTTATTAAAAAAAACTTTAATTATGTTGGTGAAAACTTTGCATATGAGGCAAGGTCAATACATTATAAAACAAAAAAAACTTCAAAAGGAATTTATGGAACTGCAACTAAAGAGGATTTTAAAGAGTTAAAAGAAGAGGGGGTAGAAGTAGAATTAATACCTTGGATAGAAGATAGTACTAATTAATTTTTAAAAAATTTAACTATATAATTTACCGACGTATCATTGCTTACTTTCCAGCTATTATTCAATAGGTTAAATTGCATACCGTCTAATTTTTTAAATGCTAATCTATTTTTCTTTGAAATAGTTATTAAATCATTTGGTCTAATAAATTTTTCCCAATCATGAGTTCCAATCGGCAACCATTTTAGAATGTATTCAGCACCTATAATCGCCAATGCATAAGATTTTAATGTCCTATTAAGTGTTGCGACAAACATTATACCATTCTTTTTTAATAACTTTGAGCTCTCTTTAATAAAAAAATCTATATTTTCAACATGCTCAACTATTTCCATGTTTAAAATTACATCAAATTTTATTTTAGTTTTTAATTTTTCTGGTGATGTTATTTTGTAATCTATTTTAAGTTTATTTTTTTTTGCATGAAAT
>MDTC01150311.1_pt1 | contig 11012 bp, 10 predicted proteins | sample 811181 | NCBI WGS metagenome assembly MDTC01 (sample SAMN05326644, study PRJNA326480) | marine metagenome | isolation source: seawater | place: Pacific Ocean: North | collected 2011 | reverse complement strand
CTGTCTATGACCATTTTTTCTTCTTGAATTTTGTCTTCTTCTTTTTTTAAATATTAAAATTGTTCTATTTTTGCTATTTTTTATTAAATCAGCTTCTACCTTAGCACCCTGAACAGTCGGCGTTCCAACTTCGATTATTTTGTTATCACCGTAGGCTAAAATTTCTTTGAATTCAATTTTAGTATTAGGTTTTGAATCTGGTAATTTTTCAATTTTAATAATTTCACCAGATTTTACCTTATATTGTTTTCCACCTGTTTGTATAACTGCGTATGACATAATGTTAGAATAATTTTTTTTAATCGCAATATAGTCTGAGGAAGGCTTTAGTCAAGCTCTATAAATCAAAAATTATCCTTTAAATCTCTTAATTTTGAAAAGGTTTCTAAATCTTTAGCTTTGAGAAATATATTGCACTGTATTTCATCGTCTAAAATAGTTGGTACAGTTGGCAATTTATTTTTAAGTTTTTCTTTAATTTTGGTAATTTTATTTTTAAGTGGTAAATTATTTGAATCATAAGTTAAACAAAAATTTGAATTTTGAAGTGTATATTCATGTCCACAGTAAATTTCTGTATCTTTTGGAAGAGCTTTAATTTTTTTTAATGAATTAAACATTTGTTCATATGTTCCTTCAAAAATTTTTCCACAACCTAAGGAGAATAGAGTGTCACCAGTGAAAATTTTTTTTTCTTTAAAAAAATGGAAAGCAATATGTCCAAGTGTGTGACCTGGAATATGATAAATTTTTGCTTCAAAATTATCCTTTTTCCAAATTTCAAGATCATCGACTAAAATATCAATTTCTGGAATACGATCTTTATCACCTTTAAATCCAATTACATTTGAATTATATCTTTTCTTTAATTCTTTATTGCCACCCACATGATCAAAATGATGATGGGTATTAAGAATATATCTAAGATTAATGTTATTGCTTTCAACAAAATCTATTATTGGTTTTGCCTCACTAGGATCTACAACACAAGCTTCGAGACTAGTTTCATCTATTATTAAATAACTATAATTATCATGCAAACATTTTATTATCTGAATTTTCATCTTATTTTTCAATTAAAAATATACCAAGTTCACAAAATAAATTTTTAAATGATAAATTCGAACTTTTTATAGTTGATACATTTCTATTCATAAGGGCTAACGATTTGTAAATTTTAAAATTCATTGTTTTAGAAAATTTAAAAAAATCTTTAATTGTACACATGTGAATATTAGGCGTGTTATACCACTCATTCGGTAGTGTTTTGGTAACAGGCATTGTTCCTTGAAATAATAAATTTAACCTTACTTTCCAATGACCAAAGTTTGGAATTGTTACAATGGCTTTTTTTCCAACTCTTAAAAGTTCTTTAATAACTATTTCTGGATTTATAAAAGCTTGTAAAGTTTGTCCTAGCACTACGTAATCAAATGATTTATCTGGAAATTGTTTTAAATCAAATTCGGCATCACCTTCAATAACAGTTAACCCTTTAGATACGCAGATTTGGACTTTTTCTTTTGAAATTTCAATACCCCTAATATCTACATTCTTATCTTTTTTTAAAAACTCCATTAAAGATCCATCATTACATCCAACATCTAAAACTCTAGAGTTCTTTAGAATAATATCTGCAATTATTTTATATTCTGATTTCATAGTTATTATTCAATATATGATTTATCTAAAAAATTTTTTAAAGTTCTCAAAAAATCTGGGACATCTAATAAAAAAGAATCATGACCTTTATCAGACTCTATTTCTACGAAACCTACATCAGCACCTATTGCATTTAAAGCAATAACTATATCTTTGTTTTCTTGAGTTGGATAAAGCCAATCAGAAGTAAAAGATATTACAAAAAATTTTGCTTTTGTGTTTTTAAAAGCGTTAGATAAATTTCCATTAAATTGTTTTACTAAATCGAAGTAATCCATAGCTCTAGTTATATAAAGGTAACTGTTAGCATCAAATCGGTCTACAAATACAGAACCTTGATATCTTAAATAACTCTCTATTTGAAAATCAGCATCAAATCCAAATTTAAGATCATCTCTTTGCTGTAGTTTTCTTCCAAATTTCTCTTGTAGACCTTTTTTTGATAAGTAGGTAATGTGAGCAGCCATCCTCGCAACTGCTAAACCTTTATCAGGAGTGGTATTTTTTAACGAATATTTTCCCTCTAACCAATTATGATCTGCTGTAATAGCTTGTCTGCCAAGCTCATTGAAAGCAATATTTTGTGCTGAATGACTTGACGTGCAGGCTATTGGCACTACTGTTTTAGTTTTTTCAGGAAAATTACTAACAAATTGTAAAACTTGCATTCCTCCCATTGAGCCTCCAACAACAGAAAAAAGTTTTTTAATACCAAAATGATCTAATAAATTTACTTGTGCGTTCACAATGTCATTTATTGTAATTACAGGAAAGTCTGTACCATATATTTTATTTGTTTTTTTATTGATGTGACTTGGACCAAAAGAACCCATACATCCACCTATTACATTTGCACAAATAACAAAATATTTATTTGTATCAATAGACTTATTTGGGCCTACAGCATATGACCACCATCCATCTTTTTTGGTGATAGGATTTAAACCAGTCACAAATTGATCACCAGTTAATGCATGACAAACTAAAATTGCATTATCCTTATTTTTATTAAGAGACCCATATGTTTCATATGCTAAAGGATAGTCATTTATTATTTGACCACAATCTAGCTTTAAAGGTTTCTTAATTATAAGAGTTTTTATGTTTTCTTTAATATTCATAGCAAAGGCTAAAATCTGAATTGGGAGAAAAAAAACTTTTTTAGCGGTTTTTTTATAGCGCTCGCAATTCAGGTAAATCAGCGCATAAATTTTGTACAAGAAGTTATTTAGTATGTCAATTTTAAAAAAAAATTTAACTAATACTATATAAAAAATTGATATTTTATTTATAAAGAGCTTAAAATTTAAAAGATGACAACTGTAAGATTTAAAAAATTCAATTTAGAGGCCTATAAACCAGGTAAATCTAGTATAAAAAAATTTAAGCAAATAATAAAGCTATCAGCAAATGAGTCTGCGTTGGGTGTTAGTCCAAAAGCAAAAAAAATTTTATCAAAAAGAAATATAAATTTTTTTAGATATCCAGATGGAAAGTCTGTTCAACTTAGAAATCAAATTTCTAAAAAGTTTAGATGTGACAAAAATAAGATAATTTGTGGAGCTGGATCTGATGAGGTAATTCAGATGCTATGTCAATTATTTCTAAATCCTAAAGATGAAGTGATAGTTCCACAATTTAGTTTTTTGATGTACAGAATTTATGCAAAAATAGTTGGCGCAAATGTAATTTATGCAAAAGAAGAAAAATTTAAAATATCTATTCCTGAGATATTAAAAAAAGTGACTAAAAAAACGAAAATAGTTTTTTTGGCCAACCCAAATAATCCAACTGGAACTTATTTAAATAAATTAGAACTATTGTTACTTAGAAAGAAATTAAGAAAAAATATATTGCTAGTCATAGACGATGCGTATGCTGAATATATGAAAAATTTTGATTATAAATCTGGTTTAGATCTATTTAAAAATAAAGAGAATGTTTTCATTTTAAGAACGTTTTCTAAAATATATGGCTTATCATCTTTAAGAGTAGGATGGGGGTATGGTTCAAAAAAAATTATTAATAATTTAAATATAATTAAACCTCCTTTTAATATAAACGAAGTTGCTCAAAAAGCAGCAGTGGAGTCTCTCAAAGATTCGAAGTTTATATTAAATTCAATTAAACATAATATGATTTATGCCAAAAAATTAAAAACTTTTTTAAATAATTATAATATTGATTCAAATAAAATTTCTGCAAATTTTTTATTATTAGATTTCACCAGGTGTAAACTTAAAGCTAAATATTTTTATAAGAAACTTAAGTCAAAAGGAATCTTATTAAGATCAACAGAAGATGGTTATAAAATAAAAAATATGTTAAGATTAACAATTGGATCTAAAACTGATTGTTTAAAATTTATTCATGCAGTAGAAGGAATATTCAAGAAATGAAAAATATACTAATTATTGGCTGTGGATTATTAGGCTCATCTTTATTGAGAAAAATATCAAAAAAAAAACTGTGTAAAAAAGTTTTTATTTACGAAAAATCAAAAAAAAATATTTTGAAAATTAAAAAATTAAGATTGCCAGGAATTTTAGTAAAAAAACTTGAAGATGCAGTTTCTAAATCAGAATTAATCATTCTATGTACACCAATGAGTGAATATAAAAAAATTATTTTAAGAATAAACAAATACATCACCTCCAAACATATTATTACTGATGTTGGTTCTTCAAAATTAAATTCTTTGAAAATAATTAAAAAAAATTTAAAAAATAAAACTGAATGGATACCAAGCCATCCAATTACAGGATCTGAAGTTAGTGGTCCAGAAAATGGAAAAGTTGATTTGTTTGATAATAAATGGTGCGTTTTAATTAAAGAAAAAAAAACCAACTTGAAACATTTAAAGTATCTTAATTTGTTTTGGAAAAAAATTGGTTCGAAAACTGTTATAATGAATTCTAAAAAACATGATGAGATTTTTTCAATAACAAGTCATTTACCTCATTTAGTAGCTTATAATTTGGTTAAATCAGCACAAGATTTTGAAAAGATACAAAAATATAATTTATTAAAATATAGTGCTGGAGGTTTAAGGGATTTTTCAAGAATTGCTGCATCTAATGAAATAATGTGGAGAGATATTTTTTTTGATAACAAAAAAAATATTTTAAAAGCAATTAACTTGTTTATAAAAAATTTAGAAGTGTTTAAGAAAGATATAAATTCAAAAAATAGTAAGTCAATTTTGAGAAAATTATCTCAAACAAAAAAAGTCAGGTCTAAAATTATAAGACTTAAATTGGATATTAATAAACCTAATTTTGGAAGAGATATTTAGTTTTAAAGGTTTTCTAATAGTTCACCCAAATATTTCTTAACAAGATCAGAGGATTTTATGGCTGATTTATAAATAGGTTGTCTCGCCTGCGTTGCACTAGCTGTTTTAATTGATCTAAAATTATTTTGATGACTCATGCATTTTTTATCCCATTTTAATTCACAAAATTTAAGTAAATTTTCCACTTCACTTTTTGGACTATTTACAAGTTTTTCGTATTCTATATCATAAATGTCATTAGGATATTTTTCTTTCCAAAAAATCATTAAGTTTGTGTAAAGCTTAAAATAATTCGCTAAATCAAATAAATTATTTGTGAAAGGTAAACTAGCTGGAAAATAATTTTTAAAATTTGACCAAGAAGTATCTAAAATATCTCTTTTACAATTAATTACTTTTGAATTTGGAAAAATATTTTTGATAAAACCTATATACCTAAAATTTAATGGAGTTTTATCTGTAAAATCTTTATTTGAATTATCTAGAATATTTATCTTTTTAATATACTCATTATGGCATTCAGAAATTATCTGATTTATTTTTGGTATTTTTTGCAATTCTATATCACTACAATTTTCTAAAAAATTATTTTTTATTATAGTAGTTAAAAAAGGTAATTCACCTCCACCATAAACATTATCGTGAGAAGATAAAATTTGCTCAACAAGTGATGTGCCAGATCTTGGCATACCAACTATAAAAATTAGTTTTCTTGAATTTAATTTTATTTGAATTGGCTCATTATTTGTAAAAAAATTTTTAATATCAATAAATTTTTTTTTTTCATTTTCTATATCAAAGGGATTCAGTTTCTTTAAAAGTTTGTTTCCTTGATTGTAATTATCAAATGATTTTTTATAGTCTTTAATATCCTCATATGCTTTCCCAATTCCAAAATATAAATTGGATAACTGCTCTTCATTTAAATCGTATTCATCTAATTTTGACTCCATTTTATTTAAGTGAGGGTCCTCTTTTACATATTTCTTCATTGAAGAGATTAGACGATCACTAACTGTAATTTTTGGATTAATTTTTAAAATTTCATTACAATGAAAAATTGATTCTTCATACTTACCAATAGATTGATAGCAATTAGCAATATTATGATGTGTTTCGATAATATCATTTTTTATTGAAATAGATTTTTTGTAAAGCTCAATAGCCTCCTCAGTAAAATTTAAATCATTTTTCAAGTTACCAAGATTATTAAGTATATTTATATAATTAGGAGCAATTCGGAGTCCTTTCTTGAAATACTCTTCGGCTTGACTAAAATTTTCTAATTTATGTTGACTTACACCCATGTTGTTTAAAAAATATGGATTGTTTGCATTTTTTTTGAGAGCTCTTTCCATCACGTCCGCAGATTTTTGAAATTCCCCAATCGACTGGTAAGCAAGGCTTAGAATATTAAAAAAAACTTGATGTTCTCTTTTTTTTTAAAAGTAAAGTGGTTTCACTAATTACTTCATTATGTAAACCAACACGCAATTTATTGGCTAGAATATCAAATTTTTTTTTTACTTCGTTATCACTTAACATTAATTTTTCTTGTACCTCTTACGGATAAATTAGATTTACTTTTAATTTCTTCAATTGTTTCACTTATTTTCATTATTATCACTTTTTTTTTAGGTCCATAAGCGTGAATCAGGTTATTTTTATCTAAGCAGAATGCAACATGCCCTTTCCAAAAAATCAAATTATTTTTTTCAAAAGACTTATTTTTGGGAATTTTTTTTAAAAAACTAATTTGATCTTTAGTATCTCTGTGAAAAAAAATTCCATTATAATGGAAATATATTTGAATAAGCGCTGAACAATCTATTCCTAAAGAAGTTTTTCCACCCCATAAATATTTTGTATTTAAAAATAATTTAATTATCTTAGAAATATCTTTCTTTTGATGATTAACCTTTTCAATATGAGTTTTTCTAATCCATTTATTTTCTTCAAACTGAACATAGTTTTTTTTCTTATTTTGTACTGAAATTCTTGATCCAAAATAAAGAAATTTTTTTGTTGGAACAAATTTATTATTTAAATTTTTAAAAATTTCTGTTTTTAATTTACTTACTTTATTTGTGATTTTAAGAAATGTTAAAAAATTTTTATTTTTTATGTATCCAGTGTATCTATCAAAATTGGTTCTTATTTTAAGCCATTTTTTTCCTTTTGATATAATTGTAAATTTTTCACCATAAAGCATTTGTGAAGAAAGTTTTGAAGTGCTCAACTTTTTTTCATAAATATTTGTTATTGAAAAATTATTTATCATATTAGTTTTTAATTGGTGCTACTTTCCCAATCCATATAATTAAAAAAAGAACAGGCAGACCTAATAGAGCTGTTAATGAAAAAAAATAACTATAACCCATTATATCTACCCAACTACCTGCATAACCAGCAATCAATTTTGGTAAAAAAAGCATGATAGAACTAAATAATGCATACTGTGTAGCTGTAAATTTAATTGAAGTAAGGCCAGATAAATAAATAACAAAAGCAGCACCTGCAAAACCACTTGAAATATTATCAGCTGTTATTACTGTAATTAAAAAATTAATACTTGTAGGTGAGACAGCTAACCATGCAAACAATAAATTGCTTGATGCAGCTATTAGGGCTCCAAAAAATAATGTTTTCATAGTTCCAAATTTAAAAGCACAGAAACCACCTATAAATCCACCAAAAATTGTTGCAAAAACACCAAAAAATTTTGAATAAGTGGCTATTTCCGAAATTTTATAACCCTTTTCCAAATAAAAAATATTTGCCATAACACCCATAACAACATCAGCAATTCTATATAGGGAAATGAGAAGCAATATGAAAAAAGCAAATTTTCCATATCTATTTAAAAAATTAATTATAGGATTTAAATAACTTTTAGTGATATTATTTTTAGATGTAAATTTTATCAGAACTAAAAAATAAATTATAAGAATAGCAAGAATAAAACAAATAATTAATCTAATAATTGAGAATACAAAACTTAATACGATATCTTCTCTTCCATAAGGATTGTTGATGATTGAATATAAAAAAATAAAACTAATTACTGCAAAAAATATAGTTAAAAGAAATCTAAAATGACTATTAGATTTAAAGTTTTTTTTAATTTTAGGCTCCTCAGAAACTAATGTTGCAAAAACACCTACTAACATAAAAACAGACATTATAAGATAAACTTTTTTCCATACATTTTGATTGTATATTTCGGACCCAAAAAAAGCAGCTAACCACAAGCTGCCTGCTCCAGCTACGAGCATTCCGATTCTATAACCACTTATATACATTGAAGACATAGGTCCCTGATGTGATTGTGGTGCAGACTCAATTCTAAATGCATCAATTAAAATATCTTGGGTGGCACTAAAAAAAGCCAATATTGTGATGAATAAAGCTGTAAAAAAAAGGTTATTCTGAGGATCTGTGAATGCAGTTAATATAAGTGCAAATATAATCAATATTTGGGTTAAAAAAAGCCAACTTCTTCTATGACCCAATCTTTTAAAGATTGGTAATTTGTAATTGTCGACAAGGGGAGACCATAAATATTTAAAAGCATAAGCAAATCCCGCCCAACTAAATAGTGTTACTGTACTTCTGTTAATACCAGCCTTAACTAACCATACTGAAAGAGTTGAAAATACTAGCAATATTGGTAAGCCAGATGAAAAACCAAAGCAGACCATTCTAAGTGGTTTCTTTTTAAAAAAAATATTTATATCCTTCATTAATTTAATTCCTCCAAAATGAAGGTATAAATAAAACTAAAATAGCAAATAATTCTAATCTACCCAGGATCATACCCAAAGTTAGTATCCACTTTGAAATATCTGGTAAAGATGAAAAATTACCGTTTGGTCCAATTATTGAACCTAATCCAGGCCCAACATTGGATATAGAGGTAGCTGCACCAGATATTGAAGTAACAAAATCTAGACCTGTTAATGATAGTAAGGTAGCAATAATAAAAAAAATTACCAAATACATGTAGATAAACGAAATAATTGAGGAAATAAATTTATTATCAACAGGACTTCGGTTATATTTCAAAACAAAAATACCTTTTGGATAAATTATTTTTTTTAATTGATTTACAATAAATGAGTATAAAATTTGAATTCTAAATATCTTTATTCCACAAGTTGTAGAACCAGCGCAACCCCCAATAAACATTAATCCTAGAAATAATATCAGTGAAAAACCACCCCAATTATCAAACTGAGCATTTACATATCCAGTACCAGTTAAAATTGAAATAACATTAAAAAAAATTGCTCGTAGATTAAATTGATTAGAATGATCAATACTTATGTAAATTGATAAAATTAAAACACTTATTAAGATAATCTTTAAAAAAGTTTTTATTTGAATATCTGAAAAAAATATTCTTTTATCTCCATTTAAAAATTTTATATACGCTATAAATGGTAAACTTCCGAGAATAATAAATATCATTGCTGAAATTTCTATATAAAAGTTGTCAAAAAAACCAATTGACTCATTGTAATTTGAAAAACCACCAGTTGCTATTGTCGTCATAGAATGGGTCAAGCTATCAAAATAATTCATTCCAAGAAGTTTATAGGAGATTGCACATAACATTGTAAGACTTGTATAAATATAGATTAATCGTAAAGCAATTTCCGTTGATTTTGGAAGAATTTTTTCAGAAGTATCGTTATTTGAAATTTTGAATAATTGCATTCCACCAACGTTCATAAGTGGCATAAGAGTTATCGCCATAACAATAATACCTATACCTCCTAACCATTGAAGTATTGCTCTCCATAATAAAATACCTTTAGGTGTATCTTCTAAATTAGAAATTATTGTAGAACCTGTTGTGGTAATACCAGACATACTTTCAAAAAAAGCATTAGTAAAAGAAAAATCTACCTTCGAAAAAACAAATGGCAAAGATCCAAAAATTGCGATGCTTAACCAAGATAACGCAGTTAATAAAAAAGCCTGTTGAAGACTTAATTTTTTATCATGATCCAAATTTGATAAAAAAAACAAAATACCAAAAATAATTGTGACAATTGAAGCACCAAAAAAAGACGAGTCAACTTCGTTGTAAAAAAATTGAACAATTATTGGAGTTAACATAAAAATTCCAAGAATTATTTGAAGTATTCCAAGCGTAAAAAAAACAGTTTTATAATTTGACATTTTGATAGAACATTATTTTATGGTAAATAAATTTCAACTCTATAAGAATTAGTTAAATCGTTAATTTAATATTTTATTTGATTTATTCATGGTTAAAAAAGAAAATTTAGACAAAACAAGTGCTTGGCCCTTTGTAGAGGCAAAAAAATGCTGAGAGAAAGAAAATCCTTTATAGAAAAAAAAGGTAAAATAATTTTACAAACGGGTTATGGGCCAAGTGGTCTTCCGCATATTGGTACATTTGGAGAAGTTGCAAGAACTTCAATGATAGTGAATGCATTAAGATATTTAACAGAACTCCCGACTGAAATAATTACATTTTCTGATGATATGGATGGACTTAGAAAAGTTCCAGAAAATGTACCCAATAAAGAATTATTGGAAAAAAATTTACATAAACCCCTTACACAGGTTCCAGACCCATTTAATAAATTTAATAGCTTTGGAGAACATAATAATGAAATGCTAAAAAATTTTTTAAATAATTTTAATTTTAAATACACATTTAAGAGCTCAACATCTCTATACAAGTCGGGTTTTTTTAATTCATCTTTGCAGATAATCTTAGAAAACTATGAAGGGATAATGAATATTATTTTGCCAACTTTGGGTAAAGAAAGACAAAAAACTTATAGTCCATTTTTACCTGTTTGCCCAGATACAGGTCATGTTTTAGAAATCCCTGTAAAAGAAATCGATAAAAGAAATTCTAAAATTATTTTTGACAATAAGGGAAAAGAACTAGAGATGAGTGTTTTCGATGGAAAATGCAAATTACAATGGAAAGTTGATTGGGCGATGAGATGGTATGCTTTAGATGTAGATTTTGAAATGTATGGTAAAGATTTAATTGAAAGTGCTATTTTAT
>MDTC01104313.1_pt1 | contig 11012 bp, 11 predicted proteins | sample 811181 | NCBI WGS metagenome assembly MDTC01 (sample SAMN05326644, study PRJNA326480) | marine metagenome | isolation source: seawater | place: Pacific Ocean: North | collected 2011 | reverse complement strand
GTCATCGATTCTAGCGATTATACGCCAAACCTTGTTTTCACTAATTTTAGTCATTAATAATCCTCCAGTAATTTAGCAATCAATAACAAAAGCAACTATCCGTCCAGTAATGTGAGGGTTGCATTATCTCGATGATTGAAGTTACACCTTGTGTAATATAAACCCGCTGTTTTTCATATTATGAGCCGAGGCTGATGTCCATTTTCTTACCCCATTTAGCAGGTACTATTCCATCCTCAATTATTCCCCAAATCACAGGGTAACCCGGCTCTCTCTTAGGTGCAGCACCATATCCATCCGTCAGGTAGAGAAGGACCTCAGGAGGATCTTGGCCTTCTGAAATACGTTCGAAAACTGGATGGAAGTCTGTACCTCCTCCGCCTTTCAATGTAAATTCATCCGGCTTGAATGGGTTGTCCGTATCAAATATGACGTCTTCATTAATTTCCATATCACACTGAATTAGTCTCAATTTGTAGCCACCAAACGAGTTCAAAATAGCGTATACTTCACTCACAAACGTTTTGACGATATCTCCAGTGGTAGAACCACTTGTGTCTACTGCGATTACAATGTTGAGCTGCTTTTCTTTTTGTAGAGAAGGCAAGTACATCTTTTTGTAGACATGTCTCCTGTTTGGAGGTAACCATTTTCTCGTGCTGTCAAACATTGGTGTGAGAAACTGTCTTAGAATTTCCTTCCAATGTAGTTTAGATGAAAATAAATCGTCGAGATGGGTTTGATAATTACCCATGTCGTGTCCCCTGTCTTTGCACTGTTGAGCAGCAGCCATCATCTTGTTTTTCCAATCCTTCCAAACATCATCACTTCTTCGTGGTCTAAAGTCTGAATCGACTTTTGCAGTTATGTTACCATCACCATCAACTTCGACAGTTGACCACCCATCACTTCCATCTTCTCCTGGTTCAGAATCTTCTCCTGGTACGGTACTACCGTGATCATCAAGACACTGCCCTCTCATTTCTATAGTACCATTTTTGATAAGCTCGAACACGGTTTCTGCAGACTCACCCTTGTATGGTCTGTATAGGATGGCTCCACCGGGAATAGCGAAGCCATCATCCTCTAGCAAGGAATTAACCTCATGGTCGATTGCGTGGTTCCACATTTCATGGTCCTCGATTCGCCCATGCTCGCGCATGAAGTGGGACAGGCCACAATGCCAAATTTCGTGAGCGAGAATTGTCATCCTTTCGTCCTTGGACAAATCGTTTAGAAAATGGGGATTAAAGAAAATTCTTTTTCCATCAGTCGCCGCTGTTTGACACCTGTGGTCCACTACTGGAATTAATTCTAGGTTCATTGCAAGAGTTCCAATGAACGGCCGCCAGGCTAGTAGCTTCATACGGTCGTCGGTCCAGTCCTGAAGAGCAATTGTTTTGGACTCCTCATCCTCTTCAGTGGGAGCACTGAATGTGACCTTTTTCTCGTTTAGTTTGGACATTTGAACACCTCAAAGAATAATCCTGTTCTCCAACTGCTCATGCAGTGGATGGTCGAGGAAGGATTCTAGGAAGTCATCTTTTCCTTCAGAATCCATAACCAAAGTAACATCATGATGTAGCAATTGAGCCCAATCATTGGGGAATTTGAGAATAATGTCAAAGAATCCATTCAACAATTCCTCCGGACTCTCGTGCTGTCGCATGTTGTGGACTATTGCAGACAGCATAGCATATCTTTGGTCTGGCCTCTTTGGAATTGTAGCCTTAATTTCTCCTGATAGCATCTTTCCAACATCCGGAATCTTGCCACTCCATTGTAAGAAAGCCATGAATTCTAATGCAGCACCTTCACCAATCAATCCTTCAATAATTACGTGAAGTAAATCGTCATCTAGTTGACTTTGAGTAGCGAGTTCTAATTCCATTGCCACCCTTTCCCAACTTCTTGGACTTGGCCAACCCCGCTCCTTGTTTCCATCCATAGAGAATAGTTTCTGTGGCATGTATCGGATAAATCCAGTAACCCTCGGGTCAAGATTGTTGACCAATGCCCAATCCAACCAACTTGCCGAGTTTGCACCTACTTCAATATGACAAAACCTGTTTGCTAAAGCACTTGACATAGTTCTTGCAACTGCAGCATCACCTGTGCGATTACCTGCAGCAACGATATACCAACCATCAGGGACTTCGTAGAGTTGTCCTAGTCTCCTATCGAGTATGAACTCATATGCCGCAACCTGCAATGTGCTATCTGCTGCAGTAATTTCATCGAATAATATGATTCCTTTAGCAGGGGTGTTTTTGTCGCCTTCACGTGGCCACTCTGAAGAAACGATCCAATCTATCCCTTGTTTGTCATCCCTCGGGACAGGCAAACCTCGAATATCAACGGGTTCTCTTTGTGCGAGCCTTACGTCTATAAATCCGATTTCATTTTCTTCACACAAGGTTCTGATAAATGTCGATTTTCCGATTCCAGGAGGGCCCCATATCATCAATGGAGGTACCATTCCTGCTCTCTCTGGGTTACCCCACAGGATATCTAATTGATGTTGCAAGATTTTCTTTGCTTTACTTATGCTAGTTACGTTCATATTCATCTCTCCTTAATTTCTATATTTTGTCTCCCAACTCATTAAGTATGGCCAAGTTGGCCTGTCGACCTTGCCACTCTCAAAGGCCCTTCTTCCAGCGATTGATATAGCATTGATTTTGGATGATTCAGATACATTGAAACCCTTGTCAGAAGCCAATCTTTTCAAAGCAATTCGAGCACTTGGAGAGTTTGTAATATCAACAATTCCTACGAGTAGAGCTGCTTTTTTCCAAGCCGCTGTAGTCATACTCATTATACCGTCAATCAAGCCTTTGATAATCGGCTTCGTTGCTACTCTGGAAACAGAAAGGTGGTAAACTGTGAATTCACAGCAAAACGGGTCAGTATTAATCAGCGGATTTGTGTAAAGGCTCTCGGCAAGATTCGTTAGCTTTTGTTCTGCCGTGCCATTTCTTCCGACAGTATTTGCAGCGCTCAATGTCGCAGTGAGAAGATTTCTAATTACTCCATTTTCACCAAGATGTCTTGTTCTTGCATATCGTGGACGGTAAATTGGTTTCTCGTCCTTCATTCCTAGGAAATCTAGGCCAAGGTCTGTATTTAGCCAAATTTCAAGGTCTAGCCTACCAAACGGCATTACTGAATTATTTGGTGCTTCCCATTCCTCAGATTCTCCTGAAAACATCTGCTTCCATCTTCCTCCTAATCGAGCATCATTTGCTCCATCGTTTACGGAACCACTGATTAGTTTGGGCATTCCAATATTCATTTCAAACACAGCATTCCTTAGCCTAAGTATTGGCTTTGAATCATATCCACGGTTTATTAGAGCAGCAAGGACTCTCATTGTTTTGTATTGGTCGAACCAATCTATTGAGTAGGTGCACCATGACTCTAGGACTCCCAAAGCAGGCTCTTTCTTTTCTTCGATTAGTTTGACCATCTCTGGGATATCAATTCCCTTTGCAGCATTGTCGATGTCTATATCAAGGGCAGTGGAAAAGTGAATTTGTCCACCGCGCGAATCATAAGTATAAGGCTGGATTCTTATTCCACCCATGTCTGAACAATCTATGATTTCTTGGGCAGATAAATGGGCATTAAAATGAGGAATCTTGAGTAGAGCAACCTGTAAGTCATACCACTCAGGAACTTGATGCCAGAAACCACCGATTGAGAGTGAGTTTTTGTTTCGGGGCTTGGGGTGAATTCCAAGTCGGTCACCAAAGCCAATGATTGTGCTGATAAACGGGCATCTATTTAGCGAACAGGAAAGAACCCGCCTTCTAATCTTCAAACTTGTCAAAGCTGGACCTTTGTGCACATGAAAACTACGTATGACTCGATTACCACTGATGTTGACTTCTTCCAGGTATTTGTCTCCATTCACTGTAATATGTGACCACTCCTGATCAATATTCAGCACTTTGATCGAGTCAGTCTTTATCATCAATGCATCCGCGTTTTCACAAATAACATTCTCATCTCTAGTAACTACAGCGCCCCAAAGGCTGTCAATCGGCAAAGTTGGATTAGAACCATAGCGATGAAGGTTATAGAAATCATTTCCATCCTTCACTCTAATTTCCTCAAATGCACCTTTGATTCGTACGGTTTGTTTAGGGTATGAGTTGAACGACACGACTGCTCCAGGTTTCTTGATTACTATTTCCTTTAGTGAGTCAAACTCATCTAGCATCAGTGTGTGCCCATATTGCACATCGTCTACAATTATAGATTCCACATTGTGTCCGATAAACTGGAGACTTTCATTGAGGTATTGAATCCGGACCTCTGGTTGGCCGGGAACCGATTTCAATATTGTTGTCATTATCTCAAACCTCCATTTTCCCACTCAAGGATGTATCATGCGCTGGGACCCTTATTAACCCTGCAATTTTCTTTCAAGAAATTCTCTTGAATTGAATTTATACATTTCAGACTTCTTGATTTTCGAACCATCCCAATCGCCTCACCCGCTCTTACTCCAAACCAGCCAAGTATGATACAAACCAGAGTTGCGGCTCGCTCGAGTCCTCCTTTGCAATGTACAACAATTTTCTCACCGCAATCCAGCGTTGAAATAATTTGATCCTTTTGGGTTTCCAGATTTTCGATAAATTCAGGTGTCGGTGCAGTAGTATCAGGAATAGGGAAATGCAACCATCTCAATTCATGCGCATCAATTACATCTCCAAGCTTTGATACTCGTAAATCGTCCATTTCTTTTTCTTCAAGGAGGGTGATAATCAAACTTGACCCCATGTCTGATAAGGCTTTGACATCTGTCTCCAAATCTCGATTCCATCCTCCAGACCATGACACAGGCTGGAATTTACCCGGACATATTGTGATTCCAATGTCGCCAATAACTGTTGGATGGTTTATCCAATCTACTCTCAGGGGATGGGAGAAACTGGTTCTCTTTTCCCAATGAATTGGCCACTTCATAATCTCACACCCTAAATTCTCTGCCATAGTCAAACATAACCTTCCAAACAAAATTGCAGGCGTCAGAATATTTGATTTCATCAATGCTTTTCTTGAAATTATCATAATCAAGAAGCTTGAGTAGTTTAAGTAAAACACCTGCGACTTCAATACGAGGAACAACGGCTCTGTGTGGATAATCTGAATCTTCGAGCGTGAAATGGTCAGCATTGGGAAATAATTCCTTCAGGTGTTCCATATTTCGTGCTCTGACCAGCAAGGAATGCTTCAATTCCCTGTGTGCTACTACGCTAACAAATCCACCCGAACAAAATAACCACATAATCACAAACTCCTTATTTTTTAGAATCATACTCCACTACACCAGTGACTATACGCATTAGGGGTAACAGTAACAGAACCAATATGTCCGGATTGCAAAGAATCTGGATTAAATTGTACTTTGTGGAATTCTTTCCTGAATTTTCTAGGACTCATTCCCTCGGGAACAATTACTTCTCTAGTTTCTCCAATAAACATACGGGAACCTTCATGGATCCAAGAATAATGATTTCTAACATCATGTGTCCACCCATTTGTCGCATGGGATCCTAAATCGTTTACAGGAACAAAACCGGCTTCCCACAACAGGCGAGCACATACCATATTCTCTGCAGCGAGAAGGGACGCGACGGGAGTTCTGCATGGCTTTGTCCAGAGCCATTTCCTTGGTAGAGAAATTGAAACGTGAGTAATGTACCTGACTTCGGATTCGATGTGATATTTGTCCAAATCAATCTTAGACAATTCATCAGAGTCAAAGAAGTCTAGTGAGAAAGACGATTCAGTATCAGAGTTCTCGCCTTGTCGTTCTTCACTTTCAAACATTCAAGCCACCTCCATTCCAGTTGGTTCAGGAGTTTTCTCCTCTATTTCAGAAATTTTGTTCGCTTCTGGATTCCACTTTTTCCGGACTGTGAAATCACCAAACTCTAGGACACCACCGACTGATTTTATTGAAGCATCTATCATAGCCAAGTGCTTGTATGCGGGAGGGTCATCGTAAATGCATATACAGCGTATTTTGTTATTTCCAACATTTTGAAGCGCAACACCTAGACCGTTAATCCAGCTAAATTGACCTAATTTTTCGGGGTCAAGCAAATCTAAGGCGAATAATTTCCCATCATGGGATACCGCCAAAGCATTGTCTTCTTTAGACAATTCTGGGAGCAAAATTCCGTCGTTTTCCGTAACCATTTCTATCTAAACTGCAGATCTTGAAAAATTCGGAAAATAATCCGCAGTTTCCCGATTATTTCCGGAATGAACAGTCTATTGCAGACATCTCACCATACAGAATCCATGGTAATAAATCATTGTCTTATCTGGCATTAATTTTTTTCATATACCGACAATCTCGGTGTAGTTATGGCATTTACCATTGAATTCACTTCAGGTCTTGCATTAATTGCAACAATAAATTGTATCGACTCCTCTTCGCAGACATGTTTAATCAGGTCAAGCATTGCTAAGGATTCGAATTCGTTAAGCGCATCTACATTGAATGTCGAGAATATTGGTGGACATCTTCCGTATTTTCTCTTGCGCATAACTGCTTGTGCTAAGTGTGTGAAGATTCGTAAAGGAGATGGCATATTTGTCCTGTAAGAATGTCTTTTGGAGTTGAACGAATCAACATCACCAGGAGTAGACCATCTACCAGCAAAGTCGAGTTCTATCCTTGAGTCTGTTAATCCCACCATCTTCGTCCAGTTGTTTGCTAGGGCTGCCATTGTTTTTCTACTGAACTCGTTATCTGGTTTCATGATAGACGAACCGCTGTTAAACAGTCTTGATTCAGTGATTACAAACGGCTTGTGAAACTTATTCAGCATCTTAATTGCATCATCCCCGCCGTGAATTATCTTTGAGTCTACTTTGTGTAATTTAGCCTCAATAGAGTGATTTCCTAGAAAGCACCTTCGCAAGTTGTAGCGATTTTTGTCAGTGCTAAATATGATAGAACACTCTATTCTACGTCTTTTTTCTCCGACAAGAAATTTTCTCGCATCTTTCATATTTTTCTTCTCTACCAGTTCCGGTGAGTGATTATTTGTCGCAAACATTGATTGCAAAAGCAACAAAAGTTCACCAATCTCGTGGTAATATTCTGCGCTGATTATGCTATTGTAAGGGTCGAGTGAAGCAGAGAAAGGGTACCACATTTGGTCAATTCCATCATGAGAAAATGAGATGATTTCTCTTATGGATTCCATTTGAAAATCCCCTTTTGATATGTTATCTTGTAGCCTGAATTAGCTTGATTTTTTGATTGTCTAATCACTGATTTAAACGTAGAATTAGAATTATAATTCTTCACATATGACTTTATGAGGTTGTGCATGTTTGACGGCCTGGTCTGTTTGTAACATTGCGGTACCCGCGGTTTTGAAAGACGTATCTGGTTTGATCTTCCGTTCCTATATCGTGATGCAATCATAAATTGGCAATTATGGTGTTCAGCGATTGCATCAAACGCATCGTAAATTCCGTTAATTTTTGATTTATCTAGGCCGATATCCAATTCATCAATCAAAATAACTCTAGATGTATTGTATTTTTCGACAAGCGAAATGAAGTTCAAAATCTTCGCAATTGCAAATATCACTTTAATTTCTCCTTCAGCAAGCGTTGCGGCATGTTTTAGTTCACCTTCACGATATTGAACCATAAGCTTGCCATCAATCAATCTAACTCGGTATAACCGAGTATGAGTAAGTGGTAGATAGTGGTTGATTTTGTCGAGTATGCCCTCATATTTTGAAAATAGTGGATTGATTTTTGCATTCTTTCCGTTGGTCCAAACGTAGAAATCTTTTCTAGAACCTTCAAATTGATTAATCCCCGAAAGTGGTTTCAATCTTGCAAGATATTCGATTGCGCCACCATCTCTGTAGAAATCCTGTTTCTCTTTATTTTGGACGTAGAGGTGTAAGTCTGTCGTTGTATCTCCTAACATAACTCGACGAAGATAGTGTTCTTTGTCACCAGCCATAAATTTGATTTCAATCAATGATTCGTCGTGATTAAAATTCCTATACCATCTGTTGTTAAAAGACTGATCTATGTTTTTTCTAAGTGCTTGGGAAATTATAGTCAGAAGCGAGGTTTTACCTGACGCATTTCCACCTATGATGCTGTTTACACCATCCGTAAATTCGAAGATATTCAGGCCCTTGAAGGCCATGAAATTACGGCAAGCCACAGATATTATTTTTTGAACAGGAAGTAGTTCCTCATTGATTATATCCATTCCAGTCATGTTTTACTTTTACCAAGGGCATTCAAAAACCCCACGGAAATAAGCAAAATTTCACTGGTGGTCAAGTGGCTTAGATATTGAGAATCTGAATTGTTTCGCAGATTCTTCTAGAGAAGCAACTCCAGGCAATGTCCTGCCAGCAAGCAAGTCGAGACATGCACCGCCACCTGTTGAGACGTGCCCCATCTTGTCAGCAAGTCTACGCTGGCTAACAAGTGTGGCAGTGTGTCCTCCACCCATTACAGCGTACCCCTCACCTTCAGCACAAGCGTTTAGCATTTCGACAGTCCCAAGAGCGAAATCAGTGCGCTCGAATACTCCAGCCGGGCCGTTCAGAATGATCGTTCCAGCGCTCTTAATCGCACGGGATAGTGCGCGTACACTGGTGATGCCCATATCGAAAATTGGTGCTTCAATTGGCAGGTTCTGAATCGAATGGTCGACCCTGTTCCCCTCTATATCTAATGCAACGTCACTGGGCATAATGATACATTCTGGGAAGTCGATGAGCAACTGTCCAGCCTTAGCAGTTGTCTGCTTCCAGTTTCCACCAAGTTCGCCTTTTAGGAAATTGACATTCAGTTCTCCAATATCTACTCCTGATATGTATAGGAAAAGATTAGCCACTCCACCAGTAACCCATACGTGGTCGCAGGTTCCGCCCCTCAGCATATTATCTGCAACAGTCACAGAATCATCTACCTTGATGCCTCCCAAGACCGCTATACATGGTCTGACAGGATTTTCTAAAGCTTGCCCTAATTTTGATAGTTCATAATTCATCAATTCTCCTGCTATACAAGGCAGGGTGTTTGTAAAACCAACAATCGATGGCGAACTTCTGTGAGCACAGGCGAAGGCGTCGTTGACGAAAGCGTCGGCAATCATTGAGAGGTTTTGAACCATTTGTGTTTCAGCCATATCCGTAAAATCGCCTTCAGTAGTGGTTTCTTCTTCATCCATTCTAACATTGTTGAGCATTAATAATTCGCCATCTTCCATAGATTCGATGGCATTTAGAGCCTTTTTTCCGTATATGTCATCGACCCATTTAACAGTTCTACCCAGCAATCTTCCAAGTTCCCTTGAATGGCCCAGAGTAGAGGTGAAATCTTTCTTTCCTGGACGTGACTGGTGCGCTAAGAGAACAACTTTTGATTTGGAAAGTTTGTTTAATGTAGGCACAATTCTTCTAATTCTTGTATCGTCTAAGAAGACGTTTGTCTCTGGATCTAAAGGTGAATTAATGTCTACGCGGACCAGCACAATGCGTCCGTCAAGGTCGACCTCGTCGAGGGTGAGGACCTTCGCCATCGTGTTACCCCACAAGACTACGGTTTTTGATTCGACCGGTTCAAACGCGCGTCCTTTGTTTGTCGATTGCGCGAAATCTCATATACCCTGATTGAACGATAACGCCCATGGCGCGTAAGGATTCTTTCGAGGGACCTCGTAAGCGTGCTAAAACCACAACGTCTTCGTTTGGTGTGTCCAAAAGGGAGGGACATGATTCCTCTGCATACTATAAATCGAAAATGTATGATGACCTAGTATCTCACAGGGAAGTCGGAGGTCCTCAAGAATTACCTGAAGAATTGAAAGATGTCATAATTAATGGAGATTCGAGAAACCTACCATTACCTGATAATTGCGTACATTTAGTTGTAACATCACCTCCTTACAACGCTTCTAAAGCCTACGACGATGACCTAACCCTAACCGATTACCTCAACTTATTACATGATGTGTTCAAAGAATGTTACAGAGTACTAACTCCCGGTGGAAGGATGGTTGTTAATGTCGCAAATCTTGGAAGAAAGCCATATATTCCTTTATCCAGCCATGTTAATTTGATAATGCACGAAATAGGGTTTATGCATAGAGGGGAAGTGATTTGGGATAAATCTGCAAGCGCAGGGTCCTCCTGTGCATGGGGTTCTTTTCAATCAGCCTCAAACCCTTGTTTAAGAGATATTCACGAATATATGCTGATGTTTTCAAAAGGAGATTACAAGTTGCCAAGAACGAAGAGCGAGAGAAGCGAGGGTAGAATCGATACGATTAGCAAGGATGATTTCATCAAACAAACAAAATCGATTTGGTCTTTCTCAACCGAATCAGCAAGGCGTGTAAACCATCCTGCGCCATTCCCTGTCGAGCTCCCCAACCGATGTATTGAGATGTTTACGTTTCTAGGGGACGTTGTTTTAGATCCATTTCTTGGTTCGGGCACTACCGCAGTCGCTGCAAAACAGTTAGGTAGAATATACGTCGGTTGTGATATTTCAGAAGAATACTGCAGTATATCTGAACGGCGTTTAGAATTAACAAATGCCTTCAATCCAGAGTTATTGCAATCCAAATAAACGGAATTGAGTTTCAAAATCTCGCAACGGAAGTCGTTTTGAACTAATGGTACTACGAGCACTCATGCAGGGTGAATTCACAACGTTGGTTGGCCCTGAAGGTGAAGATTGGAGAGTACCTGTTACGGAGATAGAATCAAGACAAAAGGAGTTAGCATCAAGATTAGCAGAACAAGGTCTTGAAGGAGCTTTAATCCAGACGCCCGTGGATTTGTACTATTACTCAGGAGGTAGACAGAATGCCACGCTTCTTGTTACTGCAGAAGGGGAATCTAGACTTTTTGTCCGTCGGTCACTTTCTAGAGCAAAGCATGAATCTGGTGGAGGCGACTCGCCACACACGGTTGAATCATTTCCAAGAATGG
>MDTC01023976.1_pt1 | contig 11012 bp, 11 predicted proteins | sample 811181 | NCBI WGS metagenome assembly MDTC01 (sample SAMN05326644, study PRJNA326480) | marine metagenome | isolation source: seawater | place: Pacific Ocean: North | collected 2011 | reverse complement strand
GTTTTATATCAGAGTAATTGACGTGGTACACCACGTTTTGTTTTGCGTGTGGGGTATTTACAAATGTTGCTCTTGCGTGGAAAACGCTATTGCTAGAATGATTTTTGCTAGGAATTTTTTGTATCGTCGTTGGGCCTTTTTTTCCCATTAATCGATGAAATTTATTTTGATTTTCCGGGACCCTCAACTTCGAACTTCTATCTAGCAAATAGCCGATATGCTGACGGGTTAAATTCTGAAGTCTAGTCAAGTATTATTCGTCAAGAAATGATCGCAAATGATCGGAACGGCTTGGGTGTCTGAGTTTGCGGAGTGCTTTGGCTTCAATTTGACGGATCCGCTCACGCGTAACGTCAAATTGTTTGCCCACTTCCTCAAGCGTGTGGTCGGTATTCATGTCAATACCAAAACGCATTCGTAACACTTTTGCTTCCCTGGCTGTCAGACTTGCTAAAACTTGACGGGTTGATTCAGTTAAGCCCTCAACCGTGGCGGAATCGACCGGTGACGAGATTGTTATGTCTTCTATAAAGTCACCAAGCGAGCTATCTTCGTCATCACCGATTGGGGTTTCCATTGAAATCGGCTCTTTCGCAATCTTTAGAACTTTCCGAACTTTATCCTCGGGCATTTCCATGCGTTCACCGAGCTCTTCAGGGCTCGGTTCTCGCCCCATCTCTTGGAGCATTTGGCGGCTAATACGGTTTAGCTTATTAATTGTCTCAATCATATGAACCGGAATACGAATTGTGCGCGCTTGATCGGCAATAGAGCGAGTTATGGCTTGCCGAATCCACCAGGTTGCATAGGTTGAAAACTTGTAACCACGACGATATTCGAACTTGTCGACTGCTTTCATTAATCCAATATTCCCTTCCTGAATGAGATCCAAGAACTGCAAGCCCCGATTTGTATATTTTTTTGCGATCGATATCACTAATCGTAGGTTGGCCTCTACCATATCTTTTTTCGCTCTACGTGCTTTTGCTTCACCCATCGAGAGGCGGCGATTGATGTCACGTAGCTCGGGTATTGTAACGCCAACGCCTTCAGCAACTGATTGGAGTCTTGCTTGGCAGCGTTGGACTTCTGGGATTACTGCTTCTAATTTTTCAGCCTTCTTTTTACTCGCGAGCCCCGGAATCCACTCGAAATTAGTCTCGTTACCATGCCATTCTTTAATGAATACTTTTCGATCGAGCTTCCCTTGTTTGGTGCACAACCGTAAAATTTCGCGCTCTTGATTTCGAATCGAATCGAGAACAGAACGAAATTCAACGCAGAGTTCGTCAAATAGCCTTGGTGTGAGCTTCAATGAGGAAAAAACATCACCAATTGCTGACAGTGCACCGTTACCTTCTTTCGATTGGCGTCCCTTTTTGATGATTACCTTTTCAGCTTTGGTAAGGTTGACACGAAGAGTTTCGAATCGCGCTTTCACTTCTTCAGGGTCTGGGCCCGTATCTCCTTCTTCCTCATCATCTGAATCATCGTTGCCGTTTTCCGAATTCGAGTCCTCGAAATCCTTATCATTCACTTCCTCGGTGGAACCCACATTTTCTGCTACTTCGTCTTCTGGGTCAGGGTCCAAGAACCCAGCTAATAGGTCGGATATCCGACCTTCTTCTAACTGAATACGGTCGTAGGTGGCGAGAACTGATTCGACGATTCCAGGATAGTAGGCCATAGCTTGCATGACTTCGCGTATTCCTTCTTCGATCCGTTTGGCAATAATTATTTCACCTTCGCGCGTTAATAGTTCGACCGTACCCATTTCACGCATGTACATTCGTACAGGATCAGTTGTCCTTCCAACATCGTTCTCGACAGATGCTAGCGCAGCTGCTGCTTCTTCCGCAGCTGAGTCATCTGTGGCAGTTGAATTCTCGCCAAGGAGGAGTTGATCATCATCTGGTGCTTCCTCACCTACGGAGATTCCCATATCTCCAATCATTCGAATGATGTCTTCGACTTGATCGGGGTCCGCAATTTCTTCTGGAAGGTGATCGTTGACTTCGGCGTATGTAAGGTATCCCTGCTCCTTACCTTTAGCAATCAGATCTTTCAGCCGTGATTGACGCTGTTCGGTTTGTGTAAGTTCCTGATCTAACGATTTTTCTGCCATGAACTGACCTAAGAAATGAGTTGTAAAAATGGCCGTGGAGTATACACGTATTTAGCCGTACCTTTCACTATTTTTTATGTGCTGAAAGAGCCTTGTGCAGGTCTTTTGCAGAAATTTTTCCTTGTTTAGCATCCTCAGCCAAAAGTTGCATAGATTCAGTGACTAGCTGTTTCTTCAATTGTTTAACCCCGTCTACAAATTCGGCGTCATACGAACTCTCGCTGAATAATGCCGACCGATTACATAATGTAGATAGTAATCTACCAACATCTGTTCCACTGAAGTGACCCATCAAACGGGCAGTGGTTGGATTATTTTTGTCGTTGATCCAATTAATAACTTGCGATAAGGCTTGGATATTAACTAATCGGCTGTGCTCAGATATTTCGACTGTTGTAGAACTCAAACTAGGTTTTTGCAAAAGCAACCACAGCAACCGGTTGCTGAGCGGTTCGGGTTTAGTAGGATCGGGAAACTCTAGAGACGGACTAGTTGGCTCTGGCTCTTCAATATTGATTGGAGTCTTTAAATTTTCTCTAAATTCTTGATCGTCAAATTCGATATCGGATCTTACGGACTTAGAACTGGCTGATTTTGATTTATCTGACCCCTGTGAATCCGCGATATTTTCCGACATGTAACTATCTGTGGGTTGTTCGATAAGCAGATCTTGTAATCGCGCGTCAAGGTCGGATCGCCGTGTTCCCGATAACTTGCTTAACGTATCCAACATAAGCGACTTGTAAATACTGGTTGGGATTTTTGCGATTTTGGGAAGTGCAAGTGCGGTAAGGCGGGCACGCCCATCTAGCTTAGTAAGATCGACATCATCAGATAATAATCGAATCAAAGCATCAGACGCTGGAAGAGCATCGTTTAGTCGCGTAAGGAAGGCGTTAGTTCCTTCGCTCCGGACCAAGGAGTCAGGGTCGTGATTATCAGGTAGAAACAGGAAGCGAATACTAAACTCGTCACTTAAAAAAGTAAGCATCGTATCGATTGCCCTTTTGGCTGCAGTTCGTCCGGCTTGATCACCATCAAAGCACACAATGACCTGCCCAGTCTGCCGACTGAGTCGATCTAGATGTTGTCCAGTGAGCGCAGTGCCGAGCGTTGCGACAGCGAAATCAATACCATATTGGGCCAAAGCGACAACATCCATATAACCTTCAACAACCAGAACGCGATCGAGGGATCGACACGCCTGTCGAGCCTCGTAGAGGCCGTATAGCGTTTCGCTTTTATGGAATAATTTGGTTTCAGGGCTATTTAAGTATTTTGGCTTACTGTCATCCAAAACACGCCCGCCAAAAGCTATTGTACGGCCCCTGATGTCCCGGATTGGAAACATAACACGTTCTCGAAATCTGTCATATTCTCGGCCTTGTTGGTTAGAGGCTGTTAGGCCGCATTCGAGCAGTTGCTTTTTGGCTGGTGTGTTATCTCCAAATTGGTTGATTAAAAAATTCCAACCGCTGGGCGCATAGCCGAGCCCGAATCGGTGTGCAATGGTGCCGGTGAGTCCGCGTGCTTTTAGATAATTCACTGCTTGTTCGCGATCGGGGTGAGATTTCAAAGCTTTGCGAAATGCAAGATCAGCGTCGTTGATCAGTGCATACAAGACTTTACGATGATCTGTCTCTTGATCTGTCGATTCTGTTGGTACATCGAGACCCGCGAGAGCCGCTAAACTTTCGACCGCGCCAATGAAATCGATGTTATCAAATTCCATCACAAATGTAATGAGACCGCCAGAAGCGCCACAGCCGAAGCAGTGATAGACCTGTTTGTCATAATTGACAGAAAATGAGGGGGATGAATCGTCATGAAAAGGACATTTTCCGTGGTATTCGCGTCCTGATTTTTTTAGCGGTACTCGTGTACCGATAACATCGACTATATTGACACGATCATTGAGGGTCTCTATGAAAGAATCTGGAATTCGTCCCGCCACAATTAATCCAAAAAATGGGTTTAGCTAGCAGAGTGTAGCCGAAAATTTGATTTAGAATTTAGCCGAGACGCTTTCTAACAAGCTTGCTGACGACTTGCATGTCAGCTCGACCTAGGAGCTGGGTTTTCAGTTGCCCCATGACTACTCCTATGCCCTGCGGACCTACAGCGCCTGTCGCAGCAATCACCTGATCGATGAGTGTGCTAATTTCGGTTTCTGGCAATTGAGCAGGAAGGAACTCTTGTAATAGGCACACTTCAGCAAGTTCTGTATCTGCTAAATCTTGTCGCCCGCCGTCTGTGAACTGCTTCGCAGCATCACGCCGCTGCTTGGACATTTTATTAATAATCGCCAGGCACCGTGCATCATCAACATCAATTCGTTCATCCACCTCAACACGTTTGATTTCGGCTAGCGTCATACGAATAACGCCCAAACGAAATTTCTCTCTCGCTCGCATGGCATCTTTCATGGCTTCGATAAGGGTGTTTTTAAGCGTATTCACGCGAATGGGTCCAATCTCAGTAGAGGCGTTCGAACTTTTTCGTCTCGCGAGACACCTTCTTTAGATGCCGCTTCACGGCCGCCGCCGCCGCCCGCTTGCGCAGAGTTGTTGGCTTTTCATAGCATTCGCGACGACGGACCTCTGATAAAACTCCGGCTTTCTCGCAGGCGCGCTTGAACCTACGAAGTGCAACGTCAAATGGCTCATTGTCTTTAATCTTTACCTCAGGCATTAAAATGCACCTATCTTTGAATTTAATTGAATAAGTATTTGGTATTCCGATCTGGGCGCGAGATAATATCAGCGTCTTTTGAAAAAGGGAACAGCATGCGTGTCCTAGGCATAGAAACTTCGTGCGATGAGACTGGGATTGCAATTTATTCCAGCGAGGATGGACTTCTTGCTCACCGAGTTCATAGCCAGGTTGATGTGCATGCCATCTATGGTGGAGTCGTTCCCGAGCTTGCTTCCAGGGATCACGTTCGATATCTGCGTCCTCTAGTCGACGAGACGATTAAAGCCTCTGGTATATTATTAAAAGATCTTGATGCTGTTGCGTACACAACGGGACCAGGTCTTCTGGGTGCATTATTGGTTGGTTCGACATTTGCGAAAACACTTGCATTTTCGAACAATCGGCCTGCGTTGGGCGTTCACCATATGGAGGGTCACCTCCTTGCTCCATTGATGGAGACGCCGGATTTACCGCTGCCATTTGTTGCGCTACTGGTAAGTGGTGGGCATTCCCAGTTGGTTTTAGTACGGGCGATTGGAGACTATGAATTGTTGGGTACTACGTTGGATGATGCGGCAGGGGAGGCGTTTGATAAAACCGCTAAGTTACTGGAACTCGGCTATCCTGGTGGTCCGAGAATTGCCGCACTTGCTGATGTTGGTGACCCAAAACGATTTGCATTTGCTCGCCCCATGACTGATCGTCCAGGATTTGATTTTAGCTTCTCGGGGTTGAAGACGCAGGTGTTCGCAGAGGCCCGCCGTTTGTTCAAGACCGGAAACTTGGATCAACAAGGAAAGGCTGATTTGGCCGCAAGCTTCCAGCAGGCGGTGGTAGATACGTTGGTGTTGAAGTGCCAACGTGCTCTTGAAAGAACAGGCGCGCTGGCCCTGGTGATGTCAGGCGGCGTTAGTTCAAACAGATTATTGAGAGCCTCACTGAAATCACTGGAATCGGATGGTCTGCAGGTTGCGTATCCTGCTCCTGAATTCTGTACCGATAATGGAGCGATGATTGCTTTTGCTGGATGGAAGCGACTAAGTTCTGGACAAAAGGACAAGTCGCTTGCGATCACGATTCGTCCTCGTTGGCTATTGAGCGAATTACCGAGGGTGTCGTAATGGATTCGATGTATGTTTCGAGACTTCCATTGCTCTCTTTGGTGGGGGTGTATTTAAACGAAAAAGAGAATCCTCAGCCTCTGTACTTGGATTTAGAGATAAAGATCTCGCTCAAAAAAGCCGCCGACTCGGACCAGCTTGAGGATACACTCGACTACTCCACGCTATGTCAAAGCATCCAAGCTGCTGCCGCCCAGGATCATTGTAATTTGGTTGAAAGACGATTAACCGATTTGCTCGAGATTGTGTTCTGGGACTCTCGAGTATATGAAGTCACAGGTCGTCTCTATAAGCCTGGCGCTGTGCCGGGAGCGGAAATTTCTGTTGAGAGGACTTTAAGACGCTCGGCATGAATAGCCTCTCCAAGTCTTTTTCCAAAGATACCTTTTTCAGTGAATTGGGCCGCAGTTATCTCACGAAGCCGATCGCGTATTTCGAATAAGCGGGTGATGGGTAACTCGACGAATTGGATTTGGTCGAATTCCATGAGCAACTCATCAAGCCTATGATTAGGAGGATTTCCTTTCAACCAGCCGAGTTGATTCATGAGTTCCAAGCACGATGCCACATCTTTGATATCTGTATTTTTTAGTTTGATCAACGCGGTTAAAAACTCCACGCGTTTGTTGGTCAAACGAAACTGCTTACCGTAGTATTCGATGCAGTCGGGTGTCGGTTTATTCTGAAGGATCCATTCTCCAAGACGCGCGTCAACCGATTGACACATAAATTGATCCGGTACAATCGCCAGATCAGGGATTAAGGTCTCGGTTACTCCAAGAGAATGGAGATTTCTCAATCCAGCGGCTGGATTTGTCGAGCTAAGTGTTTTATCTAGTTCGACTATGATCCGTTCTACTGAAAGTTCACGTAGTGAGTGCGACATAGATTGTATGATTTCAACAGTCTCTGTTGAAATTGTGAATTGATACATGCTGAGTTGCGCCAAAAATCGGATACAGCGCAGGATACGAAGAGGATCTTCTGAAAATGCCGGGGAGATATGGCGAAGCACTCGATCATTGAGGTCGTGTTGCCCTCCATAAGGATCAATTAGAAGGCCGTCACGCGATAGTGCCATAGCATTTATTGTGAAATCTCTTCGTCGTAGGTCAGTTTCGAGAGAAACTAAGGGATCGGCATGCACAATGAACCCGGTGTGTCCTTTTTTGATTTTTCGCTCCGTACGTGCGAGCGCGAGCTCGGCATGGCTTTTGGGGTGCAAAAATACAGGGAAATCTTTACCAACCTGACGAAAACCCAGGTTCAAAAGGATTTCGGAGGTTGTTCCAACTGCTACAAAATCCACATCTTTTGGTGAGAGTCCGAGTAATGTATCGCGAATCGCGCCACCAACCGCGTAGATCTCAAGATTCGCGGTCTCGACCCCTTCTAACGGAGCAAATAAACGATTCAAATCAGCCATAGGTTGGTACTTGAATCCGTTGGCGATCCTCGAGACGAAGCGCCGTTAAGTGACCGCCCCATACACAACCTGTATCCAGAGCGATAAATTGTTGATCGTATCTGGCGCCGTTTAGAGTCGCCCAGTGCCCGAAAACGATGGTTCGGTCGATGGCGATACGTCGAGGTATATCCATCCATGCGCTAAGGTGAGATGGCGCCATATCAGGGGAGGTTTTACAGTCAAAATCCAAGGCCAGCGAGGAAGCATCAATGAACCGCATTCGCGTACAGGCGTTTATCAAAAAACGTATTCGATCATTATTGCTGATAGCATCATTATAGTGCGCTGGTTTATTCCCGTAAATTGAAGCGAGTGAGTCAATCCAAGTGTTGGACAGCAACGCTTGATGCACCAAATTTAGCTCCGTCATCAATGTTTCGCGATCAAAACCAGGCCAAACTCCGGCATGCACTACTAATATTCCATGCGTTGAGAGATCCATAGCGAGTGGACAATGTCGATACCACTCGATGAGTGAATCACAAATTGATGATTCAAGAAGCGGTTGTATTCGATCCTCTGATTTTGGATCTCTCAGGCCACAAGTTACTGCCAGGAAGTTTAGGTCGTGATTACCGAGTACCGCCGAGCAAGAATCCTTATGCTCGAGTACCCACTGAGTGACCGCAAGAGAATCAGGACCACGCGCGATTAAATCTCCAGCAAAAATAAGATGATCAATTTGAGGATCAAATTGGAGTTTTCTGATCAGTTTCTGGAAGGCTTGATAACAACCCTGAACGTCACCAATCACATATGTGGCCATCAGTGCAGTGCTCCAGGATTCAAGAGAGTAAATACGGGAATGTTGGCTTTGAAGATTTCGCCATCTGCGGCGACCATTTCGAAGAAACCTTCCATGGTTCCTACTGCTGTTTCTAGGATAGCGCCCGACGTGTAGGTGAATTCATCGCCAGGAACAATGGTCGGTTGCTCTCCTACAACGCCATCGCCATGCACCTCACGTATTGCTCCTTCACCGTCTGTAATTTTCCAGTAACGGTGTAGTAATTGTGCTGGCAGTGTTCCGTTGTTTGCGATTTTGACCGTGTATGTAAAGACAAATCGACCCTCTGCGGGGTTTGACTGGCCTTCGATAAAATTTGCTTCTGCATTGACCTCTACTTGGTATTTCAAATCCTGCATTACGCTGAACTCCTCCGCTGCGCTATATAGTTACCAAGTTCAATATAAGTTTCCACAGACAGTCGTTCCGGTCGATCCTGCGGATTAATTTCTAAATAATCAAATTCATTTAGGCTGATAACTTCTTTCAAGTTATTACGTAGTGTTTTACGACGTTGGCTAAAGGCCTGCCTCACTATATATGTCAGGGTGTTGAAGCATTGGACTCTGCAACGTTTGCTCTTATCTGGAATGATCCGGATCACACCCGAGTCCACTTTTGGCGCCGGCACAAAGCTCTCTGGGAACACTTTAATGAGTGGTTCGACTGACGAGGTTGCCTGGATCATAACGCTTAACCGCCCGTAAGCCGAGTTGCCGGGAGCAGCCGCGATTCGATTTACTACCTCTTCTTGCAACATAACGTGGATGTCCTTGATTTGCCCACCATGTTCCAAAAGTTTAAACAGCAATGGTGTCGCAATATTGTAAGGCAGATTTCCAACGACCCTTAGTTGTGTCCCAAGCGCACCGAAGTTAACTCTTAGAACATCTTGATTGATTAATCGACATCGGCTAGGGCTTTTGTTCACAAAACTAGCCAATAAATTTGGAACAAGATTTCGATCAAGTTCTATCAGTGTTAAATCACAACCTGAGGAATAGAGTCCACTTGTAATCGCACCATATCCGGGTCCGATCTCAATAACTGAGTCATCTGGTGATGAATTTATCGACGCCAATATGGCGTCGATCACACGATCATCGATTAAAAAATTTTGACCGAAGCGTTTACGAGCTGATTGGGCGAGTTCTCTTGACACAATATATTCCGATCAAAATGCAAGTGTACCTGACCGAACTAGGCTTCACGCAATTTGATTGGTGAGTCGTTTGGCCTCCCGAATCGCTGCTATCAGTCCACCAGTACTTGCAAGCCCTTTTCCTGCAAGATTCAGTGCAGTTCCATGATCGACGCTTGTCCTGACAACTGGTAATCCAAGAGTGATATTTACTGAATCTCCAAATCCTTGGTACTTCACTACTGGAAGCCCCTGATCATGATACATCGCGATGTTGCAGTCCGCTCGGCCCCGTATTGCAGGGGTGAACGCTGTATCAGCGGGAAGGGGCCCTTCTAGATAAATATCGGGATGGCGCTTTCGTAACACTTCGAGGGCGGGACGAATCACCTCAATCTCTTCGTGACCAAGATGTCCATCCTCACCAGCATGGGGGTTAAGACCAAGAACGTGGAAGCGTGGACGAGGAATTTGAAAAACCTGCTGGAAGGCCTCAATCACAATTGTAATTACAGCCTCGATACGCTCTTTGGTAATTACTTTTGCTATCTCCGAAAAGGGGAGGTGAGTGGTTACGAGGGCGACTCGAATTTCAGTGGATGCTAACATCATTACCACTTCAGACAGACCAAAAAAGTCTCTTAAAAATTCAGTGTGCCCCGTGAATAAGGGAAAGCCCCCGTCTCGAATTGTTGCTTTGTTCACGGGTCCAGTTACGAGCGCACGAAATCGTCCAGCTTCTATTCCGTGCAAAGCATATTCGAGTGATTGTAAACAATACTCAGCATTGATCGGATCTGAAATTCCCGGGAGGTTGGTTGGGTTGGCAGACGTAACCGGGGCAACATAGATTACCCCTTGTGTGCGGTCTGGATTAAAATCATCGGCGTCCATAATACTAACAGGAAGGCCCAGGATATCTGCTCGTCTTCTTATGATTTCGGGGTCCGCGATCACGATTCCATCTAGTTCTCCGTCAATGGCTGCCTGTAAGCAAAGATCTGGACCGATACCTCCAGGATCACCCGGTGTGATTGCAAGCGTAGTCATGGCTTAAGTTCTACAAATGCATCTGCCCGAACCTGGCGTAACCACGTTTCAAGCTCTTGCGAGAACTTGCGTTCAATAAGAATTCTCCGTGCACGATTTTTCATTTGTTCTTCCGAAATATCCAATTCTCGCGTTTCTAGTACTTCAATCAAGTGAAAACCAAATCTGCTATGGCTGACATCACTTATCTTATTTAACGGAAGATTTGTCATTACGTTAGCAAACCCTGGGACCAATTGATCGGCTCTGACCCAACCTAGATCACCACCTTTGGCAGCACTTAATGGGTCGTTAGAGAAACGTCTCGCTAATGCAGCAAAATCAGAACCACCCTCAATCTCTCGTAGGACATTGGTAGCAATTTCTTTGGCCCTCGCCGGTGAGCGAATCGTATCAGGCTTTATCAAAATATGACGTGCTTTGTACTCCGTTATGACCACAGCCTGATCACCTCGACGATCACGAACAGCAATCAAGTGAAAGCCACCGGGGGAGCGAACCGGTCCAATCAATGTGTTCTTCGTCGCCTCTAACAGTGGTTTTGCAAATATGGGATTCAGCTCCAAGGTACTCCTCCAACCGAGTTGCCCACCTTGCCTGGCCTCTGGAGCATCCGAGTAGCGAAT
>MDTC01268419.1_pt1 | contig 11013 bp, 8 predicted proteins | sample 811181 | NCBI WGS metagenome assembly MDTC01 (sample SAMN05326644, study PRJNA326480) | marine metagenome | isolation source: seawater | place: Pacific Ocean: North | collected 2011 | reverse complement strand
ACAAAACAGGAGCAAATGTTTCGTCTTGAACTATTTCATAATGGTTTTTGGCCTCAATAATAACAGGCCTTACATAACACCCGCTTTCATACCCCTTTCCTTCTAAAACACCCCCCTCAACCAAAACACTTCCTCCCTCAGATTTTGCTTTTTCAATAGCAGACAAATACATACTTACAGCCATTTTATCAATAAGAGGCCCAACATGATTGTTTTCATCTAAAGGGTTTCCGATTCGCAATTGGGAATAAGCAGAGGTGAGTTTGTTTTTAACCTCAGTATAAATAGAGTCGTGTATAATTAACCTTCTTGTAGAGGTACACCTTTGGCCACACGTGCCAACAGCTCCAAATAAAGCCCCAATAATTGTAATTTCCAAATCAGCATCTGGAGTAATAATAATTGCATTATTCCCCCCCAACTCTAATAACGACTTTCCAAATCGTTTTGCTACTACACTACCAACAACCCTCCCCATTTTTGTTGATCCTGTAGCCGAAATCAAAGGAACCCTATCATCCTTAGTCATCATTTCCCCAACAGAATAATCACCATTTATAATACAAGAAATACCATCTGGCAAATTGTTTTCAACCGCAACCTCATTCCAAATTTTTTGACAGGCAATCGCACACAAAGGCGCTTTTTCAGAAGCCTTCCAAACACAAACATCCCCACAAATCCAAGCTAAAGCCGTGTTCCAATTCCAAACAGCAACAGGGAAGTTAAAAGCCGAAATAATCCCAACAACACCAAGAGGATGGTATTGTTCATACATTCTGTGTCCAGGCCTTTCAGAGTGCATCGTAAGACCATGTAATTGGCGAGAAAGGCCAACCGCAAAATCACAAATATCTATCATTTCTTGAACCTCTCCAAGCCCCTCTTGAAGAGACTTCCCCATCTCATACGAAACAAGCTCTCCTAAGGGTTGTTTGTACTCCCTTAATTTTTCGCCATACTGCCTAACAATCTCCCCTCTTAAAGGAGCTGGTTTTTTTCGCCATTTCTTGAAGGCGGAAACAGTGGTCTGCATAACTTTTTCATACTCTTCATGTGTGGTTTCGGTAACAGATCCTATTTTAGACCCATCAACAGGAGAAATAGAATCAAATTTTTTTCCAGAACCAAAAGAGTTTAAACCAACAGAGGTTCCGTTGTTTGTTTTTTTAATTCCTAATAAATTAAGAGTGTTTTTAATGTCAATCATAAATACAAGAGTTTAAATTAAGTAAGCAAAATTATAAAAAGAAAGCAAGAAACATAACACAAAAAACAAAAGACTTAATTAGTGTCTCTCAACACTTTCTTCAGGTTTTTTTTCGTCGGGGCCAATATCAGAATCCAGCCCCTCTTCTACATCGGCAGCCTGTTTTTCCGCACACTTGTTTTTGTAAGAGATAAGAGACCACGCCATTATAAAACAACTAACCAAAACAACAAACAATAAAACACCTTGAAGTTCTTTTCCAACACTTAACTCTTCTGGGATTGCAAAAAACAACAAAACAGTAACCAGTCCCCTGGGGGCCAAAAACAATTCAAGAACAATATTTTTTCCATTAAAGACAAAAAGAATAATAGCGCGCACAACATAAATAACAGCAAGGACCAACAATCCCATTAAAATAACCTTAAGGTCTAGTAGTGAGCCCAAAAAAACAGACCAGCCAAAAATGATAAAAAAGAATGTGCGCACAACAAAAGCTGTCTCCGCCGTAACAATTCGCATATCGTGAAGAACAGAGTTTACTTTTTCTTCATTTAACAAGGCCGCCAACCCCCCTTTAAAAAACACCTTGTAATTGCTAAGCATGATCCCAAAAATCAAAATAATAATCAGAGAAGATAAATGAAACATTTTACCCACAGCGTATAACAACAAAAGAACGGCAATAAGCAAAAACAACTTAACATGGCCCTTTATGTTTTGAAACACATATATGAGAACATAAGAAATAACAACCGAAAAAAGAACTGTAAGAAAAAGGTTGCTAAATACACCAACAGAAACACCTTCGTTTGAGCTAGAGTTGGCCAGAGCCAAAACACTGTAAAAAGCAACAATCCCTAATATGTCAGAAAAAGTGCTTTCATAAATCATAAACTCTCGTTTTTCTTTTTCAACATCATCAACGCTTGGCAGGATTACAGCAGAACCTAAAATTGACAACGGTATTGTACACAACAAGGCGTTTAAAAATTCAACATTCATTAGAAGGCCCAAACCTATAGCAGACAAATAAGCTGTTCCCCACAAGCCTATTAAAGCAACAACAAATGATTTTGTGATTAACCCTATTTTTTCCTTTATGAGCTCTAAATCTAAGGCCGCCTCTAAAACAATTAAGATTAGCCCAACCACACCTAAAACCCCCAAAATTGGAAGAAGGTCAGGCTTTGTAAATCCAGAAATCCGCAAAGAATAATTAATTACTATTCCCAGCCCAATTAGCAATAAAACAGCAGGAACTCCGGATTTTTTTGAATATAAATTAAAAAAATAAGAAATAATAATTGTTACAGAAAAAATAATAATCAGATGATATGATGTTAAAGCTTCCAAACTAAAAAAGCCTTAAAATATCATTTCCATTAGCAAACACTAATAAACTTAAAAGAAGTATCATTCCTATTGTTTGAGCATATTCCATTATTTTTTCAGGGGCAGGCCTACCAACCACCATTTCGTATAGCAAGAAAACAACATGGCCGCCATCCAAAGCGGGTATCGGCAAGATATTCATAAAAGCAAGCATTAACGACAAAAAGGCGGTTAAATTCCAAAAAACCTCCCAATCCCAAGTTGAAGGAAACAAAGAGCCTATTGCGCCAAAACCACCCAAGCCTTTATAAGCCCCAGAGCTTGGTTTTAAAATAAGCACAAACTGATCGATATAACTAGTTAGTTTTTTAATTGCTTTATTATATCCAGCAGGCAAAGAGCTAAAAAAACTATATTTGTAAGAGGTTAAAGAATAATAACCCAACTCCTCCAGCTGTTCTAAAGAAGGTATTGCGTTTAAAAAACCCAACTCACCATTTTGATCTACTTTAGAGGTTAACAAAACATTCTCCCCGCCCCTTTCCACCAACAATAAAACCTCCCCCCCTTTGTGGCTTGCTAGCTCTGTCTTAATCTCATCATGATACTTAAAAGACTTGTTGTTTATGCCAACCAAAATATCTTTCTTTTTTAGTCCTGCTTTTTCGGCATTAGAGTTTTTAACTATAGAGCTAACAAAAGAAGGCACCCTTGGATAAAACAACAATTGTCTTTCGTTAGAAAGAAATTTGTCAACAACATTTTCAGGCATCTCTATGTCGGTGTTTATTCCGTTTCTTTCAACAGTAATAACCTTAGATAAAATTATTTTTTCTAAAACATCGGAAAAGCGTTCAATTTTTTCCCCGTCTGCAGCTAAAAACCTATCCCCAGTCTCAAAGCCAAGCCCATTAGCGACTTCACTAACACACCAAACCCCATCTGTTAAGTTTTTATTTGGTAAATATTTATCACCATAAAAATAAAGGGTCATAGAGTAAATAAAAATACCAAGCAGTAAGTTTACCGTAACCCCCCCTAGCATAATAATCAACCTCTGCCAACTTGGTTTAGCCCTAAACTCCCAATTTTCGGGAGGCTTTTTCATTTGCTCTTTATCCATAGACTCATCAATCATCCCAGAAATCTTCACATATCCACCAAGAGGAAGCCAGCCAACACCATATTCTGTGGCTCCAATTTTCTTTTTTACTACTGAAAACCAAGGATCAAAAAACAAATAGAATTTTTCTACTCTAGTTTTAAATAATTTTGCGGGTATAAAATGTCCTAGTTCATGTAGTATGACTAGGATTGATAAACTTAAAAGCAGTTGGGCTCCCTGAACAGAAAAGATATACCCAATTAATTTTGATATAAATATAAAAATTTTCCAAAAAAACGGATTTTGCAATTCTCTTTCCAGCCATATTATATCTCCATCTGAATTTATACCACCAAATGATTTTTCATTTACCTCTCTACCCAAATCATCAAACCCATCTTGAAGAAAACCCATAATCTCTGCAAATCCACCACCAATAACCCCGCACAAAAAATAAAAACCAAAAAAACCAAAAAACCACTTTAATGCAGTAATAGGGATTTTATATTTTTCTAAAAAGTTTCCCATAATTATTATAATAATTTGTTAGCCATCATTCTTGTTTCTTTGTTTGTAGCAATATAATCCTCCAAACTTGGATTGGGTACAAAATTAATTTTTTCCATACAATCTGCAATTAAATCAGACATATTTAAAAACCCAATTTTATCTTGTAAAAAACCTGCCACAGCAATCTCATTGGCAGCATTTAAAACACAAGGCATATTCCCCCCTTTTTCTATAGCATCATAAGCTAGTTGTAAGTTTCTAAAAGTCTTCAGGTCTGGTTTTTCAAAAGAAAGACTAGGGTGGTCTAAAAACGAAAATCGGGTGAAATTATTTTGTAGTCTATTTGGAAACCCAAGGGCATATTGTATGGGTATTTTCATATCAGGCAGTCCTAATTGTGCTTTTATAGACCCATCTAAAAACTGCACCGCAGAATGAACAATTGATTGTGGGTGAACAACAACCTCAATTTGTTTGAGTTCTAAATCAAACAACCATTTTGCCTCAATAACCTCTAATCCCTTATTCATTAATGAGGCACTATCAATAGTGATTTTACTCCCCATTTCCCAATTCGGATGTTTTAAAGCCTGTTCTTTTTTAACCCCAGAAAGAGCATCTCTTTTCATGCCCCTAAAAGGCCCCCCAGAAGCAGTTAAATAAATTTTTTCAATAGGGTTGTAGGATTCACCAACTAAACACTGAAAAATTGCAGAATGCTCAGAGTCTACAGGAAATATTTGCACATTGTAATCTTGACAGAGCCGTGTAATTAACCCCCCAGCCACAACTAATGTTTCTTTATTTGCTAACGCAATGTTTTTTCCAGATTTTATGGCACTTATTGTGGGTTTCAAACCAGAATAACCAACAAGGGCTGTAACAACAAGATCAATGTTTTCTCCCTCAACAACCTCTTCTAAAGATTTTTCCCCACAAAAAACCTTTATACCCAAACCAAACAAAGAATTATTCACCTCTTTGTATTTTTCCTTGTTTGTAATAACAACCATGTTTGGTTTGAATTTTTTTGCTTGTGAAATTAAAAGAAGGCTATTGTCTTTAGCAGTTAAAACCTCCACCTCAAACAATAAAGGGTGCTTATCCACAACCTCTAATGTTTGAGTTCCTATTGATCCAGTTGAACCTAAAATTGCAAGCTTCTTTTTCGCCATATCAATTAAAAAATATTTAGTTTGTCTGCTATTTTCCTGTCGTTTGCTAATCGTGGAACTTTGTTTTGTCCTCCCAACTTCCCTATCGAATACATATAATTTCTAAACCCCCCTTTCTTAACAATAGTGATCTCTAAACTCCGCAAAACTTTATCGGAAATCAAATCTTTGTAGTAGTTGTTTTGTTTTTGTAGAGAGGTGTCGACAAGACTCTTAAAAGCATTAATATCTTTAGGTTTTTCTTCAAACTCAATTAACCACTCATGATGAGGTAGTCCGTGTTTAGGATTAACCTGGGGAGCAACATGAAATTCATTAACTTGAGCAGGGATTTTTCCTAAAGCTTCTTTTAAAGACCTCTCAACTTCCTCAGCAATAACATGCTCTCCAAATGCAGAGGTAAAATGATTTACCCTACCGCTAACCACAACTCTATAAGGATTGGTTGATACAAATCTTACAGTGTCTCCCAGATTATAACCCCAAAGCCCCGCATTGGTGTTTAGTATTACAACATAATTTACCCCAATTTTAACTCCAGCCAGCGAGACCCTATTCGGATTAGTATTAAAAAAATCATCAACAGGAATAAACTCGTAAAAAACCCCATGATTAACACAAAGCAACATTCCCTCTTCTTTTTGCGAATCTTGATAGGCAATAAAACCTTCTGATGCTGGGTACAATTCAACACTATCTACCCCCTCCCCAATTAAACTTTCAAAAGAGCTTCTATACGGTTTATAATTAACCCCCCCATAAATAAACAGTTTAAAATCTGGAAATAAATCTTTAATTAAAAACCCACTTTTCTTTTTTAGTTTTTCAAAATACATTTGCACCCAAGGGGGTATTCCAGAAATCACACTCATTTTTTCAAAGATAGTTTCATCAACAATTGCGTCTAATTTATCTTCCCAATCATCAATACAGTTTGTTTTAAAAGAGGGAAGTCTATTTTTTTTTAAATAAAAAGGGATGTGGTGCGCAACGATTCCTGAAAGCCTACCAGTTAGGATGTTGCTAATTTTCGAAAGTTTAGGACTTCCTTGTAAGAAAATCATTTTCCCATCTATAAGGCTTGTATTTTTTGTTTCAGCAATATAACTCAGAATGGCATCACGAGCCGCCGTTATGTGGTTTGGCATACTTTCAATGCTAATAGGTATGTATTTTGCGCCAGAAGTTGTTCCTGAGGTTTTGCTAAAATAAAGCGGTTTTCCTGGCCAAAGAATATTTTCTTTCCCTTCAACCACCTGTTTAATATATGTGCTTAACCCCTCGTAATCCCGAACCGGAATGGAGTTTTTGAAATCGGAATAATTTTGAATTTTTGAAAATGAATGATCTTTGCCAAAAACAGTTTTTTTAGCTTTAGAAAGTAACATAAACATTATTTCTTCTTGTTTTTTTAAAGCATTTTTTTTCCATCTATTATTCTTTAAAATAATAAATTTTGCAAACAACAAACTTAGAAATGCTTTAATACTCATGCTAAATTAGAATAAAATATAATCTTCGGGGTCTACCGGAACCCCTTGGTGCCAAAGCTCAAAATGCAAATGTGGACCAGATGACAATTCACCTGAATTTCCAATAACAGCAACAGGCTCCCCAACATTTACAAAATCACCTACTGATTTTAATAATACAGAGTTGTGTTTGTATAACGAGAAGTAGTTGTTTTTGTGTTGAATACCAATAACATATCCGGTTTCAGAGGTCCAATTACTAATAATAACAGTCCCCCCAAAAACAGCTGATATTTTTGTTTTCTCTTTTGCTACCAAATCTATTCCAAAATGCTTTTTTTTAGCATCAAACCGATCGGTAATAATCCCACTAACTGGGGAAAAAAACATAATTAACTCATTATTATTACCGACAGAGTGAATCATTCCCTTGTCTTCAGACTCTACGACGGCTCTTAAAAAAGAGTCTTCAATTGATTTTTCAAAAAATAATTCGGGCTCAGAGCTTTTGGCGGGCTTAATTATTTTTGGAGACTCTAACTTTTCTCCAGTAAATATATTGCGAATGTTTTGCAGATAAACATCTTGATTTTCTAAAGCGCTTAATAGTGAGTCAGATTTTGTTTTCAACATTATAAGCTCTTGTTGAACTTCTGAATTTGATTTGCCAGGCACATATTCTCCCAGTGGAGTGATAGTGACAAGTAAAATTGCGGTAAAAACACAAAAAAACACTATAAATCCCATAAATGCAAAAAAATTTAATGGACTTAGGTTTGTTGACAATTTTTCCTCAAAAGAATCGGCTGTCATTATTACAAACCGGTATTTACGCAAAACCCTTTCCAAAAAGAGTTTAAAGTGTTTTTTATCTTGCATAATGTTTGCAAATATCATAAAATTATAAGCATATTTGCTACAATTTTACAATTAGGAATGAAATAAACTTAATTAAAAGCAGTTTGCAACTATAATGAAGTTAAAAAACAACCATCTCCATGTGCTAATTTTGGGGCTAATATTTTTGATTAGCTCTTCTTGTTCAACTAAGAAAAAATCTTGGGTAAACCGTCAATATCACAATACTACAGCAAAATATAATGGATATTTCAACGGAAATGAAAGTATAAAATCGGGACTAAAAAAACTAAATAAAAATCACACCGATGATTACACAAGAATTATATCTGTGTTTCCGGTTGGCGATTTAAAAAAAGACCAAAAAGCAAAATCCTACATGAATAAGGCTATAAAAAAGGGATCTATTGTCATTCAAAAACACTCTATGAAAATTAAAGGAAAAGAGCATTGTAAGTGGATTGACGATAATTATTTGATGGTAGGGAAGGCTTATTTTTATAAAGGGGACTTTAAGGAGGCTATAAAAACATTTAGCTTTATTAAAAACGAGTATAGTAAGAACGAAATTCGATTTGAGTCAGCACTTTGGCTAGTTAGGAGTTATGTTCATCAAAAAGATTTTACATCAGCAGAATTGGAACTTGAAGAGCTTTTTAAAAACAAAAAATTTCCAAAAAAATTAGAGAAAGATCTCACTGTGATTGCAGTGGATTTTTATATACAAACAAAAGATTTTAATAGCGCAACATCTGAATTGCTAAACGCAACTAAACTAATAAAAAGAAAAAGAAGAAAGGTTAGACTGCACTATATTTTAGCACAACTATACCAACACTCAAATAATTATTCTTTAGCTCAAAAACATTACGAAATAGTTTTAAAGTCAAATCCAGAATATGAAATGGCGTTTAACGCCAAAATAAACCTAGCAAGATCTTTAGAAAAAGGAAATCCAGACAGTAAAAAAATAAAGGATAAACTTTTAAAAATGACCAAGGATGACAAAAACAAAGAATATCTTGATCAGATTTATTATACTATTGCTGAAATGGAAATCAACAATGGAGACACGGCCTTAGCAATTGAAAACTATAGTTTATCAGCCATTAATAGTATTCAAAACAACACTCAAAAATCCCTATCTTTTTTGGCGCTTGGAAAAATATATTTTAAAAAGAGTATGTATAAATCAGCAAACACTAATTATGACAGCACCATTGTCTATATGGATGATGATTTTAGGCTTTACAAAGAAACACACGAAAGACATTTGGTTTTGAAGGATTTAGTTTTAAATATTAATATTGTTGAAATGCAAGACAGTTTACAGGCGTTAGCAAAACTCCCAAAATCTGATCAAAACAATATAATTACTGGTATTATCAAAGAGGTTATAGAACAAGAGTATCAGGCAGCAGAAGAACAAAGATTAAAACAACAAATGCAATATGAAAGCGTGATTAACAGAGGAAGAGATGAGCAGTTTGGCAACAGAACTAGCGGGGGAAAATGGTATTTTTATAATCCCGCAACGCTTAGTTTTGGCATGTCAGAGTTTAGAAAAAAATGGGGAACAAGGAGGTTAGAAGACGACTGGAGGAGAAAAGATAAAAAAATATCCTCTTCATTTGAGCTGGATTCTACAGCAATAGATTCAACTTCCAAAATAACTGAAAACACCAAAGATCCTAATTACTATCTAAAACAACTTCCCAAAACAAAAGAGGATTTTGAAAAATCTAACAACCAAATAAAAGAAGCCCTTTATCAAATAGGACTAATTTACAAGGTGTCACTCAAAGAGATAAATCTTAGTACAGATAATTTTGCGGCTATTTTTACAAGGTTTCCTTTCGACAAACAATATGCTGCATTAGCCCTATATAATATGTATATAAATTATTCAGCAGTTAACAGTCCAAAAACCAAGACAACCAAAGAAACGTTATTAAAAAAATATCCAAATAGTATTTATGCTAAAATGGTGATAGACCCTAACTACAGCTCAGAGGCATTAACCAATAAAGAGCTAGCAGAGAAAAGCTACAAAGAAATTTTTGATTTTTATAAGGGAGGTATGTTTGATCAGGTAATAATAAAAACCAAAAACATCACCAAAGACAAATATAAAAACAAACTTTTACTATTAAGGGCGCTCTCTTTTTTAGAGAAAGAGGAAGTTGAAAAAGCAATGATTCTTTTAAATAAAATATCCAAGGAGGATGAAAAGGCTTTTGAAGAGGCAAAATACATTTCACAAGCAATTAGAGACCCTTCGAAAATGAAAAAAGCCAACGAAATAGCAGCATCAGGATCTCCGTATTTGTATAGATCCAACAACCAGCATATGATAATTCTAGTATTACCTAAAGATGTTGATGTGACTTATTTAAAAACGGTAATTTCAGACTTTAATATAAATAATATTGGAAATGAGGTTTTTGAAATTAGCGCACTTTTACTAGGTCTTGAAAAACACCTATTGATGATCAAGCCTTTTGATAACATAGAAGCATCAATGGTGTATTATAATTTGTTTGTTGATGAAAAAAAAGTAATGGACTTGTTAAATAAATCACCACACAAAATAATGTCAATCTCACTTGAAAATTTTCAAGAGTTTTATAAAAACAAAGATGTAGAGGGGTATTACAATTTCTTCACAAAGAATTACTCAATAATTGATTAGTAGATTGTTATTATTTTATAAATTAGCCACAAATATTACAACATGTTTTCAAATCTAAACGAATCAATTAAAACAAAAGAAATGACAGAATCAGTTAACACAATAGGGGCTGGAACAATTATTACAGGAGACGTACAATCAAAAGGAGATATTAGGGTTGACGGAACATTAAAAGGCTCTGTAAACACTTCTGGAAAAGTTGTACTTGGAAAAGAGGGGGTTATCGAAGGCGATGTTGTTTGTAATAGTGCTGATATAGCAGGGGTTATTAAAGCTAAAATTACTGTTTCACAATTACTTTTATTAAAAGCAACAGCCAAATTAAAAGGGGATATAGTTACAAACAAGCTATCTATAGAGCCGGGCGCTGCATTTACAGGCTCCTGTAGTATGGGCGCTGTAGTTAAAGATATCAAAGATGCGGGTAAAAAAGAGCAAAAAGAAAAAACAGCTTAACTCCTATATTCAATACTCTTCATTAACCACAAAAATGGTGGCCATTATAATTGGCGGTGTTTTTTTTGGAGAATTCCTAGATGAAAAATTTCATTCAAAAACTCCGGTTTACACAATAATACTTTCTCTAAGTTCGGTTTTTTTAGCATTGTATTATGTGTTAAAAAACATAACAAATCAAAATGAAAAAACATAAAGTT
>MDTC01253212.1_pt1 | contig 11014 bp, 11 predicted proteins | sample 811181 | NCBI WGS metagenome assembly MDTC01 (sample SAMN05326644, study PRJNA326480) | marine metagenome | isolation source: seawater | place: Pacific Ocean: North | collected 2011 | reverse complement strand
TTTTTGTTCCAGCCAGGAAGAATAATTCCCCTTCCAGGGAATTCCGCGTCCCCTGTCTAATTCCAGAATCCAACCAGCCACGTTATCGAGAAAATAACGATCATGGGTTACGGCAATTATTGTTCCCTGGTATTGTTTAAGATGATGCTCCAGCCAGGCAACGGATTCCGCGTCAAGGTGGTTTGTCGGTTCATCGAGTAACAGGATGTCAGGTTTTTGCAGTAAAAGTCTGCAAAGAGCCACCCGCCTTCTTTCTCCCCCGGACAGGATTTTAACGGAACTATCTCCTTCAGGGCAGCGTAACGCGTCCATTGCCATCTCTAAACGTGAATCCAGGTCCCACGCGTCTGACGCGTCCAGTTTTTCCTGGACTTTTCCCTGACGTTCAATAAGTTTGTTCATCTCATCATCAGACATTGGCTCCGAGAATTTTTCATTGATGCTGTTGTATTCTTTATGGAGATCAGCTAGTTCCTGAACTCCTTCCTCTACAATCTCTTTCACAGTCTTCGCATCGTCCAGAACCGGTTCCTGCTCAAGAAAACCTATGGTATGGCCGGGGGCGAGGACAGTTTTACCGTTAAAATCTGTATCGACTCCCGCAAGAATTCGCAAGAGCGAACTTTTTCCTGAACCGTTTAGCCCGAGAACTCCTATTTTGGCGCCATAAAAATATGAAAGTGAAATATCTTTAAGCACCTGCTTCTTATCATGGTGTTTGCTAACTGTAATCATTGAATAGATAATTTTATTCGGCTCATTACTCATTTAGATAAAACTCCTTTTAAAAAATGGTTAGCCAGTATAGATTTTTTAACCATGAATCCCAAAAAACGGGACACAGATCACGAAGAGAAAGTGATGATTATAAAGCAAATATTTTAATGCGTCAGTATAATTTGACTAAATTCTAAAAAATTCCTATATGCAAGGATGGATTTGACCCCCAAATATCGGATAGTATTATTAATGAACTATATTGAAAACGACCGAATCAAGGCAATTTTGGAAGAGTCTTTATGAAAGCAATCGTCTATCACAACTATGGTTCACCTGATGTTCTTAGACTGGAAGATATCCAAAAGCCGATCCCAGGCGATGATGAAGTCTTAGTAAAAGTTCATGCAGTATCAATAAATTCATGGGACTGGGATATGTTAACAGGCAAGCCATATGAGTATCGCTTTTTTGGTGGTCTTTTAAAACCAAAAAGCACTAAAATACATGGATGTGACGTAGCCGGACAAGTCGAAGCGATCGGAAAGAATGTAAAGCATTTTCAAGTTGGAGATGAAGTGTTCGGCGACCTATCGGAAGGTGGTTGGGGGGCTTTTGCTGAATATACTTGTGCTTGTGAAAACGAATTAATTCATAAACCTTTGAGTATGACATTTGAGGAAGCTGCATGCCTGTCTCATGGGGGCAATCTTGCTGTACAGGGTCTTATTGATTTTGGACAGATTAAAGCAGGACAAAATATTTTAATTAATGGCGGATGTGGTAGTACGGGTACATTAGCTATTCAGATAGCAAAATTATTCGATGTTGAAGTAACAGGTGTGGACCGCACAGAGAAATTAGACATGATGCGTAAACTTGGTGCAGACAATGTCATTGATTATATAAAAGAAGATTTTACAAAATATGGGCAACAATATGATCTGATCTTTGATGTTAAAACAACTCGTTCTATTTTTGAATATAAACGCGCATTATCTCCAAATGGAATTTATGCAACAGTTGGAGGCAAAACTTCTCGAATTCTTCAACTTGTATTTTTTGGATCACTTAGCGGAAATAAAAAAATGCATATGGTTGGCTATAAAGCAAACAAGGACAACGCTTATTTAACAGAGCTTTTTGAAGCTGGGAAATTAAAGCCTGTTATAGATAAGTGTTTCCCTCTGGAAGAGACAGCCGATGCTTTCAGATATTTTGGAGAAGGACATTTCAACGGAAAAGTAGTAATTACCGTAGAACACAATCACAAGACCTAAATCGAGGGCAAAAATCAATAACTATTGGTTGAGTACACATTTCTTTGCATTGCCGTACCTGGTATTGCATTTCTTGTTAATTCTGTTGTTCATGATAGAAAAAGAAAAACGTAATAATTTTTTTACCGCAAAGTTGAGCAGAAAAATAAATCCTGTTTATCCCGTCAAAAGTTCTTTTCTATGGTTAAGGTTAAGTTTTTTTGCTGATCACTGAGAACTGAACCCTGAGAACCTCCCTTCTAATGGGTGACCCTTTTTATTTTTCTAAAAATAATATTGCTTGACAATACTATCACGGGACGATAGTATCTGTTTTGTGATTAAATCCTTTAAGTGTCGTGAGACAGAGCGAATTTTTCACGGCAAGTTTTCGCGTCGTTTTCCAAAAAATATACAGCATATTGCAGCACGAAAACTCGAAATGATTTTTGCCGCATCTCAATTAAATTCATTGAGGATTCCCCCTTCCAATCATCTTGAAAAACTTAAGGGGAAAAGGAAGGGACAACATAGCATACGAGTTAATGATCAATGGCGTATATGTTTTATCTGGAGGGATAATAACGCTTTCAAAGTAGAGATAGTTGATTACCATAAGGAGAAAAAATGAGTAAACGAGATTTTAAACCAATTCATCCTGGAGAAATTCTTTTAGAAGAATTTCTTAAGCCCATAGGCATTTCTCAATACCGATTAGCCAAGGATATTAGTGTATCTCAACACCGAATCAGTGAGATTGTAAGAGGAAAGCGCAATATTTCAGTTGACACAGCGCTTCGTCTCGGTCGGTTTTTTGGGATGGAAGCTCAATTTTGGTTAAACCTTCAAGCTCGCTTCGATCTAATCCAGGCAGAAGCGACTATGCAAAAAAGGCTGAATAAAGAAGTTCATCCATATGCGGCTTAAGAACAAAACATAATCCTAACCACTAAGTCAACTGGACTCTTAAAACAGGTATAACGGCCCCCGACTTGTTAATTTTTTTCTGATCACTGATAATTGAACCCTGACAACTGATTTATTGCCCTCTGTCTTCCGTTCTCCGAACCCCCCTGACCCCCGAACCCTGACACCTGCTTTTTTAATCCCTTTGCAAATAATTTGAGCTTTGCTACTTTTGTTGTTAATATTACAAGCAGTGATTCTGACATTTCAGGGAACTGCATATGCAGTTAAGAGAATAATTGACCCTTTTTTTATTTTTATTGAACAACTTTTTGGGCATATACGGTTTATTAAGCCCTGTGCTTATCGCAAATCCTATAAAGTATTATGACTGATATTTTAAAAATTGACTTTACAAGTTCATTAGATGTTAAAGCTTTTACTTTGACATTTACATTTAGCTGGTGGTTAGTAGTAGTAATTATCATTTTAGGTATCTTAATTTATTTCTTGAGAAGAAAAATTTTACCTAAGCAACCACAAGTGAAATTGAAGGAAGTGCAACTCAATCTCGGGCAACAAAGGCTTACCTACAAAATAGAGAGAAACTACCTAAATTTAGAGATTGCTCATAAAATTTACATTGAACTGATTACTCGAAAGGCAGCACTCCCCATAGATGAAAAAAATGACATACTAGTTGAAATCTACGATTCATGGTATGCACTTTTTAAAACAACAAGGGATGAAATCAAAGCCATTACTGGTGAAATACTTCTAAATGACCCTAAATCTGAAATGCTAATTGAAATGGTTACCAGAGTTCTTAATGAAGGGCTCAGACCACATCTTACGCGTTTCCAGGGAAAGTTTCGGAAATGGTATGCAAAGGAACTTGATAAAGATGAGAATACTGAATTGTCACCACAAGAGATTCAAGCCAAGTATCCGGAATTTAAAGAGCTTATTAAGTCTATGAAAGAGGTAAATATACTTTTAAGGACATATGCTGAGGAGTTGAATAAATTTATCTATCATGCTGAATGATGCAAATAATTTGTTGATGAAGGGGAAATCATGGAAAAAAAACAAAAGAATATTTTTATAAGTCATATTCATGAAGATGATTCAAAGTTGGGTGAGTTAAAGGGATTGCTAAAAAAAAACGGGATAGATGCGAGAGATTACTCTATAAATTCTGATAAGCCCAACCAAGCTAAAAGTGAGGAATATATAAAGAGTCAAATACTAGCACCTCAGATACAACAATGCAGTGTTTTGGTTGTGTACATTAGCAAAGATACAAAAGATAGCAAATATGTGAATTGGGAAATAAAGTACGCCCATGACTTAGGTAAGCGAATTGTCGGTGTTTGGGAAAATGGCGAGAAAGGCTGTGAACTGCCTGAGGCATTGGAAGATTTAAGTGATGCTTTGGTGGGTTGGCATGGGAGTAATATCGTCGATGCAATACTTAGTAATAATTCAATACAAGAAAATCCAGATGGTTCTGTAAGGGGTAAACGTAACATTATTAGGCACCCGTGTGGTTAGCGGAAGTTAATAAATGGATTTGTATTCATACGTGGTTAGATATGATAGTGGCTTTGCACCAAACCCATTTTATGGGTATTGCACCCTTGCAACCTGCAAACCACCAATAAGAAAGAGTGCAAAGGTAGGTGATTGGATTATAGGTTCAGGCAGCGCTGACAAAAGGATAAAGCAAGGGGATAAACTTGTTTATGCAATGAGAGTTAGTGAAATACTTTCTTTCAACGAATATTTTAATGATCCAAGATTTGAGGGCAAAAAACCTATACTTACAGGTAGCAGAAAACAGGCGAGAGGTGACAATATATACCATCAAGTAGGCGAGGAATGGCAGCAACTAGATTCTTATCATAGCCATAAAGATGGTTCTCCAAATGAGGATCATATTAAGAGAGACACAGATGTTGATAAGGTTTTGATAGGCGACCAGTACATCTACTTTGGTGCTGATGGGCCGAAAATACCCGATGAATTTCAGAGTCATGGTAAATCGCTTTGTCATAGTGGAATTGGAAGGAGTAAATTTTCTAGTGACAATGAGAATGAGAAGGTAATGATTGATAATTTTATTAATTGGGTTAATACGTTAGGAGTACGCGGATTTGTGGGGCATCCATATGATTGGTGTGATTCACAGTAAGAAAGGGAGTGCAAGTTGAGACTTCTACAAAAGTGTCATTCTGACTATCATTGCAAGGAGCGAACGCGACGTGGCAATCTTTAAGTATTTCATTTACTTGAACCTTAGATTGCTTAGTTGCGCTCGCAATGACTGCAACAGGGACAGATATCTCAAGTTAAGATTGAAAATAGAATTTATGTGATTGCTACTATTTATTTCAACAATGAAAGGAATCTAAATGTCGTTTTGGACCAGTGAAAAAATAAAGCAAAAGCAGCCAAATCTGAATTTAATTTATCCTTACAATGAAAAACGAGTCAAACATGCTGCCTATGAATTGTCATTAGGGGATGAGGCATTCATTACATCCAGCAAAACAGGTAAAAAGGAAATAATACCTGAGCGAGAACAAATTGTGATTGAACCGGGACAGTTTGGGCTTCTGATAACGAAAGAAATAATAACTATACCAGAAGATACCATTGGTTTTATTTCTATAAAAGCAGGTATCAAGTTTCGAGGTCTTATTAATGTATCAGGTTTTCATGTTGACCCAGGCTTTAGGGGTTATCTTAAGTTTTCCGTATACAATGCTGGAAGTAAAAATATTGTGCTGGATCTCGGTAAACCCGTATTTCTAATTTGGTTCTGTAGCTTAGATGAACCAACAACAGATACTTATAGTGGAACTCACGCCGGGATGGAAAAAATTACGAAAGATAACGTAGCGGACATTCAGGGAGAGGTTGCATCTCCTGGCGCATTAAATAAAAGGCTTAAAAACACTGAGGAAAAACTTGATGTTCTAAATAATAAACTAAATGAGTTTCGTTCTTTATATGTCTCAATAATGATTGGAATTGCGATTACGGTTATAGGTGGAATCATAGTGTGGGGATTTACGCAAGCGTTGAATAATACAACTATGCCTCTACAAAATTCAACTAATAAAAACAGCATGAAACAAAGTGCGTCAGTTAACACAAATGTAAATATTGAAGAGGCGAAAGACAATATTGTTATTAATAAAAAAAATAAAAAAGGTATAAAAAATACTGAACTGGAAAATTTAGACGAAAAAAATATCGATGATACTCAAAAAACTTCGTCAACAACAGAAAACATACTTCCTCAAACAAATATAATTAAGCCTAATCAGAACCTTCCTGAGTAAAAAAATAAAAAAAGATTTACAGATTATAATTAATAAGGGTACAATTAATGAACATTTAACTTGCATATAACGAATGCAAAAAAGTTAAATAAATCTACAAGGATTACAAATGGCGGAATCATCGCAACCTACCCAAGCCCAAATAAATCTAACTTATGATCGAGATAATACAAAAGCACCATATATCTATAGCAAAATCACGCCCGCTAAACCTACAATTGTCTTCGACAGTTATTGGCGTTTTGCTGCTGAGCGACAAAAAATATTTTTCGGACGAATTAATGGCAAACAACCGCCATGGACATCAGACCCTATACTGAAGAAACATAAATTTACTAATGCCTACCGTGCATCTGACCGTGTCAGTCAGTATTTAATTAAACATGTTATTTATGAAAGTGAACAAAAAGCGAATGAGCTTTTTTTTAGAATAATACTATTTAAATTTTTTAACCGGATAGAGACTTGGAAGTTGCTTCAAAGCGAACTTGGCACTTTATCTTTTTCCAAATTTTCTTTTAAACGTTATGACGAAATATTAACAAAGGCGATCGATGATGGTAAACGGTTATATTCAGCCGCATATATTATGCCAACAGGGGGGCCTTCAACATCTTTTGGCAGGAAGCACCGCATGCATTTAAAGTTATTAGAGAAAATGATGCAAGATGAGGTCCCTTCTCGGCTGGAGAATATGCCATCTATGAGTAAAGCTTTTGAACTTTTACGATCATATCCTACAATTGGTGATTTTCTCGCTTACCAATACGTAACTGATTTGAATTATAGTACGCTAACTAATTTTAGTGAGATGGAATTTGTGAAGCCTGGCCCTGGGGCCATTGATGGAATACGTAAGTGTTTTACTGATCTTGGTGGTTTGTCTGAGAGCGAAATAATAAAACTTATGGCAGAGCGGCAAGAAGTTGAATTTGAAAGACTTGAACTGGACTTTAAGTCGCTTTGGGGAAGGCCACTTCAATTGATAGATTGTCAAAATTTGTTCTGTGAAACTGATAAGTATGCAAGAGTTAAGCACCCTGAGTTTGCAGGAGTTAAGGGTAGAACAAAAATTAAACAAAAATACCAAATTACTAAAGAACCTATAAATTATTTGTATCCCCCTAAATGGGGTTTAAACGATTTAGTTAAAAAAGGAGAACATACTTGATAGAAGTTTTTTCAGATCAAACTGCTGACCAAGTATGGTGTAAAGCAATCAAGGCTATTATGTACGGTTGCAATACTAAGCACCAAAAAAGTCGGTTAGGTAATACACGTGAGCTTCTACATGTAAATTTAAATATCAAAAAGCCACAGCAACGATGGGTTTTATCCAGACAACCATCGATTAATCCAGCGTTTGCTATTGCAGACATTTTTTGGATTCTTTCAGGGGCAAATGATGCTCAATTTATGAATTTTTGGAATCCTATTCTTCCAAGATTTGCAGGACATGGCTCCACATATCATGGTGCTTATGGTTATAGGATACGCAAACAATTTGGCATTGATCAATTAGAACGTGCATTTCATATCCTAAAACACAACCCAGAGAGTAGACAAGTTATTATACAGATATGGGATCCGAAAATTGATTTACCTTCTCAAAATGGTTCTCCTGTTTCCCCTGATATACCATGCAATCTATGTTCAATGCCCAAAATAAGAGAAGGTAAACTTGAATGGTTCCAAATTATGAGAAGTAATGATATTTACAGAGGTACTCCTTATAATCTTGTACAGTTTACGACTCTTCAAGAAATACTCGCAGGCTGGTTGGGAGTAGAATTAGGAGGCTATTATCAAGTTAGTGACAGCCTACATATTTATGATTCCGATTTACCGAAATTAGAAATTTTACCTCAAAAACGATCTATAAATAATAATGATCAGCTTGGGATAGGCAAAAAAGAGTTTGATGTAATCCTAAAACTCATTTGTATACTTATGACAAAGCTTACAGAAGATACGCTCACAAGAAAAGAATTTGACGCAATATGTAATGCACCGGATTTACCTGTAAGCTATAGGAATCTGCTGTTAATTGCTGCAGCGGATAGCGCAAGGCGGAGAGATTGGATTGATGAAATGAATGTTGTTGCAACAGACTGTACTAATCCTGTTTTGTCTATAGCATGGCAAAGCTGGCAAAAACGCTGGTGTGAAACTGCTAATTTTGTGGAACCAAATTTGGCAAAATCAATTTAATAAAAGGGCTAAAATCTGCTGTTGACTTTTATTCTAAATAGAGTTTTTGCATGAACATCCTTCCTTGGCTAAATGGATTTTGAAACAGTGGTCAGCACTCAGCTGTCAGCTATCAGCAAAAAAATTGAAATAATCACCGTACCTCAAGAGCACTTCCTTCGTGATTTTTTGGTATAAACCAACCAAGATTCGCCTACAGAAGAATACCTGCGAAGACTTGAATTCGTGTGCTTCGCCCCGCTGTGCGTGTCTTCGCGGCTATAACTCTTCAAGCTTCTTCTCAAATTCCCTTGATTTTTCTTCATGCGAAGAGGTGAAAATGCTCAAACAAACTTTCAATCTCTCGTCCGGATAGCGGAGAGCCTCCTATGCTGCTTTTTTTCTTACAAGCCAGAGATCATATTCTGCTTGCATTCGTACCCACATTTCAGCAGAAGTCTTTAACACCCTTTCTAAATCCAAAGCAAAGGCTGAGGAGATCCCTCTTTTTTCGTTGACGATCTCATTTACCTTGCGATGAGAGCAACCAATCATCTTAGCAAGTTGCGTTTGGTTTATTCCCATTTCAGATAAATAAATTGTAGATAAAACTTTTCCCGGATGCATTGGTTTTGGATTTTTTATACTCATTTCTACCCCCTGTGATAGTTTTCAATCTTAACATCAAAAAACAGTCCATCTTTAAATTCAAATGTTATTGCCCATAGTAGTTTAAAAGTTTTCATGATGCCGATTCTCTCGGATTAAAAAAGTTTAGCCTCACGATTACTTCGAGAAAAGGACTAATAAAAAAATCTAGTGGTCATCTCGAAGTAATCGTGAGGCTAAAAAAATATCTGCGGGTATCTGTTGAATCAGCGTCATCTGCGTTCTATTAGAGTTGCTCCAGCTTTTCTTCAAATTCCTTTGATTTTTCTTCATGCGAAGAGGTCAATTTGTCGAGGTTTTTATATAATTCTTCTAATTCTGATTCGAATTGATGGTTCTTTTTGGAAAGATCAGTGATGCTACTCCCATCCCCTTGCTCTGAGGCTTCAATTAGTTTTTTATTGTTACTGTTCAATTCTTTTTCAAGGTTTTCAATTTGCTTTTCTATTTTTTTTATTTCATTTTTTAAAGGGACCAGAACGTTTGTTTTTTCATTTAAAATAGATGCTTTGAGTTTTCTGACCTCTTTTTTAGAAAGATTATTTTTTCTTTTTGCGCGCTCTTTGGGAGGTTCGTCATCTTCCCACCCGACATCATCCAGGAAGTCCTGATACGTCCCTTCATATAGAGATATTTTATTTCGGTCAAATACTATCAAACGGTTTACCAGGGTGTGGAGATACATTTCGTTATGAGTAACCAGAACAACTGCCCCGCCAAATGAGTCCATCGCGGACATTAAGGAATCGCAGGATTCCATGTCCAAATGATTCGTTGGTTCATCCAGTAAGAGCAAATGGCAGGGTGACGTTAAAATCTTTCCGAGTATAACCCGGCTTTTCTCTCCTCCCGATAGAACGGAAATTTTTTTCAAAGAGTCATCTCCTTCAAACATCAGGGAACCGCCGATGGTCCGGGCCCTCTGAAGAGTACATTTGGGATCGGCAGACATAATTTCTTCATAAACGGTTTTTTGCGGATGCAGTTCGATTTTGTTTGTCTGGCCAAAGTAACCAATTTTTAAGCTAGGATGTTTTTTAATCTCCCCTTTGAGTGGCTTTAATGTTTGAGCTAATATTTTCAATAAGGTGGATTTCCCTTTACCGTTTTTACCAATAACTCCTATCCGGTCATCCTTTTTTATAGCGAAACTAAAATCATCTATCAAATAGGGAGGGGGATTATTGTATGAGAAGGATAGATCATCGGCGCTAATCATAAATCTCGCGGCAAAGGGAGCGGCATTAAAAGAAAGTTCCAGGGGCGGAATTCTATCAAGTTTATCTCGTTTTTCTTTTTTATTTAAAGCTTTAATCCGTGACTGCACCATGCCGGCCAGCCTGGCTTTCGCGCGAAACCGGCGAATAAAAACTTCCGCATCCTTTCTTTTTTTCTCATCATTTAACCGGGTTTTTTCATAGACCTCTTCTTCCTGCGCAATCTGGTTATATAATTTTTCCGTGTTGCCTGAAATTTTTTTGACCTTTTGTCGATGAATAACCATGGTGTGGGTCGTGACGCTGTCCATAAAGCTTCTGTCGTGCGTAATTAATATCAACTCCTTTTGCCAGCTTCTCAGGAATTTTGTAAACCAGCGAATAGAGACCACGTCTAAATAATTCGTAGGTTCATCTAAAAGAAGAAAATCAGGATCGGAAACAAGAATTTTTGCCAGGTTGAGTCTTACTTGGTAACCGCCTGATAATTCGGAAGGAGAGCGATGAAATTCATCTTCAGAAAACCCTAAGCCCATAAGCGTCTCTTCTACCCGCCAATGGTCATACTTTTGATCTGACGGAAGCCCGAGACATCCTTCGTTTAGAACAGTGTCTTTTGTGAAATGAATGTGCTGATCCAAGTGGGCGATAATATAAGTTTTTGGAATCGATATTGTGCCGGAATCAAATTCTTCCTGCTTCAATA
>MDTC01237244.1_pt1 | contig 11014 bp, 8 predicted proteins | sample 811181 | NCBI WGS metagenome assembly MDTC01 (sample SAMN05326644, study PRJNA326480) | marine metagenome | isolation source: seawater | place: Pacific Ocean: North | collected 2011 | reverse complement strand
TATAACTATATGAATAATAGTGTAAAACAAGGATTTTTGCTGGAAAATTATTTTAGTTCTTTTCTGTCTATTTTTTCTAAAAAATAATATAATTTAAATTTAAATTGTAAGATAAAATAAATTTTTTAGAAAAAATTGATTTTGTCTTGCAATAGAATTGAAAATCACCCCTAAAATGGCATATTGAATGACGCTCATTTGTTAAGTTGATTGGGGAAATATTTTCTTTTGCGTAAAATATTATCTTTTTAAAAAATATTAATGATATTTTATTTTTGTAATATATTATTATAACTGTTCACCCCGTCGTCGCGAGGAGCGTAGCGACGACGCGATCCAGGAATCTAGATGGCAAACTGGATGGCTTCGCTACGCTCGCCATGACGGGGTGTGCAGTTACATATTATTTTTCTAATAGTAGTTTTTTAAGTCGAATTCCACATAGCCATAATGAAATGAGATAGAGGAAGATTGCCCCAACGATGGCAATGGCAAGATGCTCAACGCGCCATAAAGCTCTCTGTTGTAACCAATGTTGTGTATTACCAGAGATAAATATCAAGAACGCTGCCATGATGACATTGGCGATGATCAACCGTATTAGATAGCCTATCCAGCCTTTGCCTGGTTGATACAGTTGATGCTTCTTCAGTGAGTAGAGCAGTAAGGCGCTATTGACGATGCCTGATAGTGAAGTGGCTAGTGCAATACCGCCATGTTTTAGTGGCACGATGAATAGTAGATTGAGCAGGATATTCAGAATAGTGCCTACCACAGCAAGCTTAACCGGTAGTTTCATGTTTTTATGGGCGTAAAAGGCTGATGAGAGTACTTTGATCAACATAAAGCTCTGTAGCCCTAAAGCAAAAGCCATCAAGCTCTGCCGTGCCATCAGCACGTCATGGCTATGAAAGGCGTTGTATTGAAATAGGGTGCTTAATAGTGGTCCAGCAAGTATCAGTAGGCCAATTGTGGCAGGTAAGCCAAGTAGTAGGAGTATGCGTAACGCCCAATCTAAGGTGGCAGAATAGCGCTGTTGACCTTTTTCAGCGACGCTACGTGATAGACTCGGTAGCACCACTGTGGCAATGGCTACGCCAATAATCCCCAGTGGAAACATCATCAAGCGTTCTGAGTAGTAGAGCCAGGCAACACTGCCGGTCGGTAAAAATGAGGCAAATAGGGTGTCGAGTAGCAAATTGATCTGTGTGACGGATGCGGCGAATAGTGCAGGGAGCATCAGGCGTATAATCTCTTTTACCCCTTCTGATTGGAGGTTCCAGCGTGGCATGACTAGCAGGTTTTTGCGTTTTAGGAAGGGTAGCAAGAATAGCAGTTGCACCATACCAGCGATTAACAGGCCCCAAGCTAACGCTTTAACGGGTACCATCAAGTGGGGAGATAGTAGTAGAGCGGCTGCAATGAGCGATAGATTGAGGAGACAAGGGGTGAAAGAGGGTATGCCAAACTGGTTGTAGCTATTGAGAATAGCTGCGGCGAGGGCGGTTAATGAGATAAATAGGATATAAGGGAAAGTGATACGTAGCATCTGATAGGCAAGCAGGTATTGGCCATTATGGTGATGCAGGGCAAAACCGGGCGCAAACACGGCAATAACCAGTGGGGCAATGACTATTCCAATAATCGATAGGAGTAGCAGGAAGAGTGATAGGGCGCCGCTGACTTCACTAATCAGTCGCCTAACACCTTGCTCCGATTGTGCTTGGCGGCAGTGGGCTAGAGTGGGGATGAACGCTTGGGAGAAGGCGCCTTCAGCAAACAGGCGACGCATGAAACTAGGGATGCGAAATGCCACCAGGAAGGCATCAAGACTGGCGTCTGCACCAAATAGTTGAGCAATGATCATATCACGGGCAAAGCCTAGTAGGCGTGACACAAAGGTATTGCTGCCAAATAGTAGGCTAGCACGTAGTAGTTGGCGTGACATGAAATATTGCTCCTTTTCCGTTATTTGGCACTACTGGGCGATGATTTTAACAGAAATCGTGCTTGTAGGCATTGACTTTTGCTCAGAATGGCGGCATATTGCTGGTTCATTTTGGTGAACAGGTGAATTTAGGAGATAAACATTGGCTAATACAGCACAGGCAAGAAAGCGGGCGCGTCAGGCAATTAATCGCCGTGACCGTAACCGTGCCCATCGCTCAGAAATGCGTACTTATATTAAACAGGTACAGGCAACTGTTATTGCAGGTCAAATTGAACCCGCTAAAGAGAGTTACAGCAAAATGGTATCAAAAGTTGACCAGCTGGTGCGTAAGGGCCTTATCCATGCCAATAAGGCAGCGCGCTATAAAAGCCGTCTCAATACTCAATTAAAGAAGCTGGCAACCGCCGCCTAATTCTCTTTTCAAAAACTTTGTTAAACCCCTGTTTCGTCAAAATGGCACAGGGGTTTTTATATCCGTACTCAAACAAGATGTGATGCTATTTATCTAGGCATTATGACAAAATTCAAATCTATTTCCTTTAACATGCTGATAAATAATGATTTCTATTGAGGAATAAGAGAAGAAATACATGGTTGGGCTAAGATTGTAAAATGATCACGAAAGTGGGGCAGATTGTTGCTAAAAGCGACCTGACTTGTGGTATTTAGGTTTTTCGTGGGAAAGTCCAAATTTTTAACAAAATATGCATAAAATACTTGCATTTATGAAAATAATATCGTACAATATTAAGAATAATCTATATTAAATAGTTCTTTAATAATATTTCTTCAGTTGGGTATACTATGTTCCTTTTCAATAGAGGCATAAAAAGATTAAATAGGTTTGCTAATGTTATGGCAAATACGATCTATCACAATGGTGGTAGAATAACGACAGTTGATTCAAGCAAAAAGCATGGCGTTTTTCTCCAGAATCAAATAGTCGGTGATTCGGAAGAGTTTAATAAATACTGTATCTATAAAAATCCTAAATGGAATCCAACTAGGACACAGAAATGTGTGAATGTCTTGAATTTTTCTGTGGATAACAAAGAGGTTGTGCCCTATAGTTGGAATCGCCATTGGAAGCTGATGGTGGCTAAAACAGCACAAGATCAACACTTCATTGATAGTCTAAATAAAAATCTAGAAGAGGATCTAAAAAAGGATGCGGAAAGGCGTAAGGTTCCGTATAATCCGGCTGCCTTCGAAAATATTCGATATAATCCAGCTACCTTTCAAAAAGATGAGTTTTCTTCAAATGAGTGGGATGATCCAGTATCTCTTAACCAAAAGGTGCATGCGCAAAACGAAATTAAAAAAGCGCTAGAAGATAAAACCGTTAATAAAAAACTTACTACCGGTGAGTTTGAGGAGTTAAGAAAAGGTCATCAATATAAAGATTACTATTTTCCTCGCCTTAGTGCGAATAATGGCGCCGCATTTGTGACAGTTTCGCCTGATGAAGAGTATGTCATGAAACATTATGATATTGATCAATTCGATCCGCGGCAGCAGGTTTTGCATCGTTGGCGAGTGAATCAGAAACTTCCTAGGGCCGCTAATATTCTTAATACCAATGCGGGGACGTCCACAAAGAATCATGGCGCAATGGTTGATAATGTTGCTATAACCATTGAAGAATATAAAGGTAAAATGGGTTTGGAAGAGTACCTGGTTAAATATGCTGACCAACCAGAAAAAATTTATCATGTCATGAGTCAAATAGGCCGTGTAGTTGAGTTATGGGAGAGGATGGGTGTTGCTGTTTTAGATAATAAAGCGGATGCTTATCATGTTGATGAGAAGACGGGCAAAGTCTATCTTATCGACCGTGATAGTTTAATGCCACTTGATCAGGCAGTCATTGATAACCTTAACCGCCAGATTCCTAATAACTGTGCTGATTTAAAGGGTTGGAAGAACTCTATGAATATTATGGCGGTGCAACGCTATAATGGCCAAACAAATAGTTATTTGCCGAAAACAATGACCCAAAGAGAGAGCGGTCAAAGTATTGATCCAGCATATGATTATGAAGATTTGAGAAATTTTCGCATGGGAGTGACTTTCCTAAAAAGCGCTATTTTAACCTCACTATCTAATGATGTAGTGAGAGAAAAAATAAAGAATATGGAAGAGCTTTTTGATAAATTAGAATCATACAAAAGCAGAGATGATGATTATAGCGAAGATTTTAAAAAAGATAAGCCATTATTAAAGAAATTAATGAAGGGCCACTTCCTCAGTAAAAAGCATAAAAAAATCATTATGGATAACAAATTTGATGTGGAGAGACTAATAGAGGAGAATATTCCAGGAGATAACAAGGATGCAAGTTTGCCAAAGCTAAAGAAGTGGATAAAAACTAAGCATAAAATTAATGAAATTAATCAGAAAAAAACGTTGCAGCAAGAAAAGATTATTGAGTGTGAAAAGGCCCTCATAAAAAACAGTGTGTTTTCTAAAGAAGAGTTGAAAAATGAGGAGTTTGTTAAAGAAACCTTAGAAAAATATTCTCAACAGGAAAAGTTAATTGCTAAAAATCCTTTGGATGGTGAGGTAGAAAAAATTATCGATATGAATTCGCCTGGCCTTAAAGAATGGGTGAGTGCTCAGCGTGAAATGGATGAACTTAATCGGAAAGAGGTGGTGCAGCAAGAGAAGATTGTTAGGTGTGAGAAGGTTTTGAAAAAAAATGGCGTATTTTCTGAGAAAGATGTTAAAAATGAAAAATCTATTAAAGAGAACATGGAGAAATATTCTCAAATTATAGAAGAGATTGATAATGCTAAAGAGTTAGATAGGGAGATTAAAAGCATAAAGAAAGTTATTATTAAGCCAAAAAGTCAGGATGAAAATAGTAAGCAGCTTGACAATAAGAGCTTAGAAGAAAATTCTAAAGATTTAGAGGGTGTTGATAATTCTAAAAATTCAGAAGAGGTTAAAAAATCTGATGAGAAGGCGGCTATTGCTGCCTACCGTAATCTTGAATTAGAAAATAGAAAAGAATTGATTGAAAATGGTCAGGCTGACCAGGCATTTGATGGTTTGGATAACAGTAATCCTGTTCATAACTGGTTAAGCAGGAGGCTTATTCAAGATTTGCCTAAAAACAGAACCCTGTCGATGAAGCAGATAAATTTAATTCAGCATTTAGCTAAAGATTTTTCTAAACTTTTTCTGGTTAAGGTTAAAAAAACTGATGGTAGCTACGGTTACCAATATGATAGTTATGCTGGAGAAGAGTTTTTTCAGATGCTTGATGACTGGATAGCTCAAGGTAAATTATCAACGCCAGAGGCGATCACCGAAAAATATATGGAGGCAGCCTTCTTGTATCAATATCTTAGAACAGGCAACGTTTCCAAAGCAATTCGTGATAATATTCCGGCAAAATATCACGGACGCTGGCATAAAGGGAAGAACGATAAGATTGCCAAGAGAATTATTAGAAATAATCCAGAATTTGCGGGTTGTATTCGTGCGCGGGCACTTACAGACTCGATTCCTACCGTTGAGCAATTAAAAACGCAGCAGCCAGGGAATCATGAATTTCATAAAAGAATGGATTATTATACTAAATGCATTAGGAAGCATTTAAAAATCCGTTATCGCTCACAATCGGTAGATAGTGCAGATAATGATATGCCAAATTTAATGGGCAATAGAAATCGTTCTAAAACGTGTAATGTTCCCTCCCTGGACAATCAGTCTTATATTAGTAACAAATTGGTTACCGAAGTATCACCTAAATTGGAAGAGCATGAAAAAAATAAAGCGGATGATTCGCTGAATGTTATCCAGAATGGTAAGCATTATACGGAGCAGTCCCCCTCGAATTTTTACTCTTCTCAAGATAAATCTCATTGTGATTATGACTATTATAATAATGGTCCTTTCTCCTTTATTCACATTGGAGCAGAGTTTTCTGGGGGAATCTAATTTAGATGAGTCATTTAACTTGTCCTCTCATCGCCATCATGTCCTCTATCAGCTAATAGATAATCGGCAGCAATCCCTTTTGTTGCTATCATCAAATAACAATAAATAATACTCCGCAAGGGTAAGCGCCACAGCAACCCCATCTTCACAAATTCATAATCTCGTTTAAAGTATTCCCCAAGTTCAATAAATTTTGGAGAATACCATGAACACAGCAAATAATGAATGCCCCACACCGGCCATCACGATTCCTCAAGAGACCGAGGCAAAGCGCCAATTTTGGGAAGGAGAGGTCAAGCGATGGAAAGCAAGCGGTCAAACTCAACGGGTTTATGGTCAAGCAAGAGGTCTTCCTAAAAATCAACTCAGTTATTGGATACAAAAGCTTGAGCCGGCCAAGCCAGCAGCAAAGAAACAAAAGTCACCTTTTACTCCCATTCGCATGAAGCAAGAGATGGGATTGCCCTATATTCGCATTAAGCGTCCCAATGGGACTTGCATTGAATTGCCCCTATTGTCAGATATGAAACAATTGAAAGTGCTACTGGAGGTCTTAGCATGCTAACTGTCCCGGATGAAGTTTCTATTTATTTATACAATCAGCCTATTGATATGCGAAAAGGGATTAATGGGTTGACGATACTGCTGGTCAATGAACTCTCAATGCAACCTCAGCAGGGTGACCTATTTGTTTTTCGAAATCGCCGTGGCGATAAAGTGAAGATAATCCATTGGCATAAAAATGGTTTTATGATTCATTATAAATGTCTGGAATCGGGTAAATTTCGATTTCCTCAAGAGCTAGAAGACCAATTATTATTGACGTCAGATCAATTAAGTTGGTTGTTGGCGGGGTTGGATTTTATCTTAATGACGCAATGTCCTGAGATAAATTTCGAGCATTATTATTAGTGATTTATCGATTTTATGATCAGGATTTGGTATGATTACTGACATGGCTAATCATGTAAACGCAGACAATACTCTACCCGATTTGATGACATCAACACTGCAAAATGCAGCGTTAATGCAAGCTAATACGATAGCGACGTTAGAAAACATCATCGCCGATCAAAAAGAAATGATTGCGACAAGAGAAGAGCGTATTCAGTTATTATTGCGTCAGAAGTATTGCTCTAGATCAGAGAAATTAAAATTGGCAGAGAACGGCCAACTCAATTTATTTGATGAAATCAGTGCGCCGATACCTGAAGAACCCGAACCTGAAACCACCCTGGTTCCAGCCCATGAGCGCAAAAAAAAGGGAGGTGGGCGACGCGCCTTACCGGACGATTTAATGCGCATCCGTCGTGAATATATCTTAGAAGGTGCTGAGTTGGATTGTGCAGCGTGCGGTGAGCAGATGGCTGAAATTGGAGAAGAGACCAGTGAACAGTTAGAGATTATTCCAGCAGTCGCGTATGTCGTTGAGCATGCCGTCAAAAAATATGCGTGCAAACACTGCGAGGAGTGCATCAAGCAGGCAAATAAGCCCAACCAACCCATTCCTAAGAGTATTGCTGGACCGGGTTTGTTATCGCATATCATTGTCTCAAAATTTTGCGACTCGTTGCCACTGTATCGTCAAGAGAGTATTTTGCGTCGCAGTGGCGTGGACTTGGATCGCTCGAGATTATGCCAATGGCTTAAGCACTGCGCCAAGCTTCTCTCGCCGTTAGTGCTGCTTCTGCGCGGTAAAATTCTAGTTTATGATGTATCGTTTGCGGATGAAACAACGGTTCAAGTTTTAAAAGAAGTGGGTCGAAAAGCGCAGAAGCAATCCTATATGTGGGTGTTCTCAGGTGGCCAGCCCGAACAGTTTAGCATTGTCTATCGTTATTACCCTGGCCGCAACGGTGTCGTGGCAACCGATTTTTTTGAAGGCTATGAGGGCTACCTCCATGCGGATGGTTATGTCGGATACAATCCTGTCTGCTCTAAAAAAACCAAAAGAATTGGCTGCTGGGGGCATACTCGTCGTTATTTTGTCGATGTATTAAAAGGGCTATCAAAAGATCGCAAGCCTGGCTTAGCGGATGAGGCACTCGCCCGCATTGGGAAATTGTATAAAATCGAACGGCAAGCTAAAAAAGAGAAATTACCGCCTGATAAAATTAAAGCGTTGCGTCAAAAAGAATCCAAACCCATTTTGGAGGACTTTAAATTATGGCTAGAAAAATATAAACCGAAAACCTCCTCTAAAATGTTGATAGGCAAGGCGATTCGATATGCCTTAAATCACTGGCCAAGTTTGTTACTTTATTTAGAGGATGGTCGATTAGAAATCGATAACAACCGCAGTGAGCGCATGATGAAGGCATTTGCTGTGGGACGAAAGAACTGGATGTTCTACGATCAAGTTGCCGGTGCAGAAGCGGGCGCGATTTACTACAGCCTGATTGAAACCTGCAAGCATCACGGCATTGATCCGTATCTATGGATGCGTTATGCGCTGAAGATGATCCCGCTAGTCACAACGCCAGAGGCACTGTTACCCTACAACTGTGATCCCAATGTCTTGAAACAAGACTTAGAACAGGATCGTCAAAACGTGTTAAGCAAACTCTATGAACTGACTACCGCTGATAAGGAATAATTGTCAGCGGTCAATCATTAAGCATCATCCCGTTAACAAAATCTATTCCTGAGACCAACATAACTCTTTAGTGACTCATTGCAAATCCATCTGCCTGGTATGCTGATGGGTGAAAATTTCCAAAGGTAAAGTTGTTGTTGAAACGGATATGTCATATTGGCAATGCTGGAATTTAACAAAGGGGCGGGGTTAGTATTGCGCTTACATTGAAACTTACAGTAACGATGGATTATTGTTGAAATTTAGCTGGGGGGTGGGGTTGCTGTGGCGCTTACTTTTGACTGACTTTATATCGATTAATTTTCTTTTTGCATCTGAGTGTTTGCTTTTTATTTTATTTTTTTGTTGATAGTTTTCATTGTCAATACAATCGGCTTCTAATAATTCCATATAATCGTTGATGCAATCAAGTAGTTTGATTTTTGTGTCTTTTGTATTGTTGTCAAAATAGATCCCTTGACGTGTTATTGCACCATTGTCATCAAACTCTGTGGCATTGTCGCAAAGATTTTTATTGAGTAAACTAAGTTGGGATTCTATATCCTGATAGGCTTGTGAGAATGGGTCAGGATAGCGTTGCTTTAATTCTTTAAGTTTCTTTTTGGCAGCATTTATTTTGGTTGAAATAAACTTTTTATTTTTATCATGTATCCCTTTAACAATTTTGGCTTTTGTAAGAGAGAGGAGTCCATCGGCTGCATCTAGTAACATTCTATTTTTGTCTCTTACTTCATCACTAAAATAGAGCCCCTTTCTTTCTATCTCATTGTTGCTCTTGAATTTTAATGAATTCTTGGAAATGTCCTGTTCGATGGAATTGAATTGGCTCTCTATCATGCTGCATTCCACAGTAGCTTCATCGGGGAAATTATTTTTAAGGTTGTCTAGTTTAATTTTAATTGAATTGAGTTTGTCTGTAACATATTTTTTGTTGTTTTTGTGTATTTTAATAAGACTTTCTTTTGTGGAGTTAATAAGATTGTCAGTGTTGTCAAGTAATTTTATTTTTTCATTAGTGATGTTTGCATTGAAGTAAATGCCTTCTTTTGGGCTATTTTCCGGGATTTCCCCATTTTCGTCAAATTCTAGAGATTTACCATAATCTTGTTCTGTCGAGGTGTCTTGAGATATAGCTTCAATTTGTTTTTCTATAGTGGAATATTCCATTGGCATTTCGCCAGGAAAAATATCCTTTAGATCCTGAAATTTCTTTTTGGTTGCATTGTTTTTTTGAATTATTTTTTCTCTATTTTTCTGATGTTTTTTTGCGAATTCTATCTTTTTTAATTTAATTAGAGAGTTGGTTTCTTTAAGGATATTTTCTCTGTCTTTGGTTTCTTTTTTGTTAAAATAGATGCCTTCTGCTTTCCAATCTTCATCAAATTCCGTTAACTTCTCACTGTTTATTCCGTTCGAAATGTCTTTGGAAATAGAGGCGATTTTTTTTGTATGCTAACATATTCTTCTGGACCTTCGCCAACGAAAGTTTTTTTCATTTTTTTTAATTCATTTTGGGTCTCTTTATTTCGTTGTGAAAGTCTGTTTTTGTTGTTGATATGTGTGCTTGCAATGGGTTCCATGAATCTTTTTGATTTTTTATTGATCTCCTTTTTGCACCCAGGAAATAGCTTTAAAAAAGAGGTTAAAAACTCCATAAATAGATTATAAGTCTTTTTAAATTCGTTTTGGGTTTTTGATTCGACAATATTTTTTATTTTAGTTTCTAGGGTTTTTGAATTTTTATGGAACAACTCCATTTCAATATGCTTGGACATCGTATCAAATAGGATAAGATCTGCCATGGCAGTTTTCCTATTGCCTACTCCCCTCTGCATGGTTCTGGAGATGGCAATATTCTCTTGATGTAACCTATGTTCCATTTCATCTCTTAATGTATCATTGAACAGCATGCTATTGCATGCATGGGTATATTTTTTTTCTTTATCTTCTTTATATTTATTGTCCTTGATAGTTTGGTTGATGGTGTTGAATATATAGTGCGCTTGATCTTCTGTATGTAATTCATTGAATAACATCGTGTCGTCAAGGTCATTGTACTTATTGCTGCTATTAACCAGATCATTACCATTTCTATAAGCCCTATATTGCTCTTTTTCAATTGAGGTAATTTTAATTGGGCTTTCTGTGATTTGATTCTCTTCGCTAATGAATCTTGCAGAGATCTCGCCCATTTCACGCTTAATGATGTCGAAGTTTTTTGGGCCTGCCACATATTTATGAATTCTTTTGACAACTTTATTGGCATTGTTGGTATTTAATTCCACTCTGAATCTGTCATATAAATGTTTGTAATATTTCATAGCAACTGGATTGAATAAAGCATCAGCAAAGATGGATTTCTGCTCAGGAGTTAATTGACTATGTGAGTGGGAACTTAGTGCCATGGAAACTACCTCTATTTTAATAAAATTAAATATAAGTTTAAATTTTTTTTAGGTTAGTATTTGTTTTTTGTAAATGTAAGACTATGTTACTAATCGCAATATATCTTGTCAACAATT
>MDTC01258818.1_pt1 | contig 11016 bp, 10 predicted proteins | sample 811181 | NCBI WGS metagenome assembly MDTC01 (sample SAMN05326644, study PRJNA326480) | marine metagenome | isolation source: seawater | place: Pacific Ocean: North | collected 2011 | reverse complement strand
TATTTAGATTTATTCTAATTAATCTTTTTTGAAAAATAAAATTTTGTATTATATTGACGATTCAAAATTTCTTAACTGTTTAAGTTTTAATTTTAAATTAAATAACATATAGATAATTTTAACATAATCCCAAACTGATAATTAATAAGAACCTTTGTTCTTAATGTTACACTTATAAATTTTAATAAATTATGAAAAAACCATTAATAGGCTTGATGATGCTATTATTTGCATTTCAGTCAAACGCTCAACAAATCACTTGGCAGTGTTCAAATGTAAAAGTTGATAATGCACCTGCTTTTATTACTGTATGGGATCAGTTTATGAATTCCGATCTTGGAAAAAAAATGACTCCTCATGCTGTATTTGAATTTTTAAATACTAATTCTACTAACAGCGCTACGCATCAGCTTTGTTGGTTTTCTGACGACCCTGCAAAACTAGAAGCTCAATCTTACAGTATATTAGCTGGATCAGCTAAATTTTCTGAGTTATTTCCTGTTGTTAATACATATATTAATAATGTAGAAGAAATTTCAAATTATATGGGTCAAGCCCTAATAGCAGATCCAGGAGATTTTAGTTTAAGATATTCGGTGTTGTATGGAATGAATGTAAAAGATCCTGCCTCATATGCTGCAGCTTTTACAAAAATGAAGGCGGCTTTTGATAAGAGAGAATCAAGAGGTACTGTTGAACTTCACGAAATTATTGCCGGTGGAGAAAAAGGAGTAACTCACGTAGTGATAGTAAGAGCTCCATCTATGGCGGAGTGGTTATCTGGTAGAAATGATTTTATAGCTTCTAAAGCTTTTCAAGAATTTGCTGCTGCAACGAGACCTATTTCTGATATAATTGAAACTACTTCTGGAACACCAGTCCAATTTTATAACGTACAATAATTTTTAAATATGAGAAATCTATTAACTATTATATTATTATTTTTTACTCACTTAAGTTTTTCTCAGGCCATATCCTACAGATATATAACACCAGTCAAGGGCCACGGTCAAGAGTTTAGAAATGCATTAGGAGAAAAAACTAAGAAGTATAATTCAAAAGAGGACGAGCCAAAGTTATACACATTTGGAATTAGAGCAAGTCAGAATGGATCTATGATGGGTGTCTTAAGGATGACTTATGGTGAAACACTTGGCGAACTTCAAGGTGGATCAAACCAACCTGGTATGATGGATTACTGGATGAAGAATGTTGATATACATATTGAATCAAGTTCTTCAAGTGAAATTTTTCTTAGGAGGGAAAGTGCTACTCAAAACGATGCAGTTGGTACAGAAAAGCCATTTAGAAGAGTTTTTCATTATAATATCAAGCATGGTCACCAAGATAAGTTTTGGAAGGTTAGAGATAACCTGCCAGCAGCAATTGAAAAATCTGGAGTTGATTTAGATATAAATTCTTTTATGTCTTTTGCTGGTGGATCTAGGCAACACGCAAGAATAGTCATATTTGGAGAAAGCATGAAAAGTTTTGAACCAGGATCTGGAGATTGGGGAAAAATAAGTAATGCATATAATGAATTATATGGTAATGATTCTTGGGAAATTGATTGGGAACTAAGTAACAGTAGTATATTAGACTATGGAAATAGTATGGAACTACTTGAGTTTCTACCTGAGTTAAGTTCTCCTCTTTTTTAATATTAAACTAAATACTTATGAAAAATATATTTATTACACTTTTATTACTTGCTTTCACTTTTAGTTCTTTTTCACAGTCGATGGTTGTCTGGGTTGATTACCATGAACCTGTAAAGGGCAAATCAAACGATTTGAAAGAAGCTGTTGCAGATAAAACTATGAAGTATAACCAAGGAGTTGGTACATTTCAGCTTTATACCTGGGAAGTAATTTCTGGTCCAAGGCAAGGTCAACTTGCTCGAGCAGGAGTTGGACCAACATGGGCTGATTTCGATAATAATTCAGTTACATCTGAGGAGTTAAATTATTGGATGAAAAATGTTGATCCTATGATTGCGTCTTCAAGTGGAAGAGAATACTTTGAGAGAGTTGATGCTGCAAGTCACGATCAAAGTAAGCCTGGTGAGAAAGTAGTTGGTTTGAATATCCATTACACTATGTCACCTGATTCTGATAGAAATCACTTTTGGAAATTCAGAAGCAATCTGGCATCAGCTATTAAAGAGTCAGGAGAAGACCTCTCTGTTAACGTTTGGAGATCAAGGGGTGGTGGAGAACAAGGTCATATTCAAGTTTCTTTTGGGTTTAGAAGTATGGAAGAATACGGTAATTTCTATAAAGTAATGAGTAAGGTAGGTGATACATATATGGATATGTTTGGTGAAGATTCTTGGGATACAGATCTTGATTTGTTACGAGGAACTATCCAAATGTGGGGTGCAAGAACCGAGCTTATTAGATTCCTGCCAGAGTTGAGTTCACCACCAATTGCTTTACAATAATTTTAAATAACAAGATCATGATAAAAAAAGTTAAATTATTAGTTCTACTATTTTCTATTTCATTTTACTCTTTAGCTCAAAATGGATGGAGCGTTTACGAGTGGAAAGTTAAACCTCAAGATGTCTCAACTGTTTTTAATATCTGTAATGATTATCTATCACAGAAAGGGAATGTTACCGAAGGTACAACAGTTGCGCTTTACGAGGTTATGTTTGCCGGGGATGGTTATGAGGCTACACACACATTAAATATTTACGGTGATATGGATAGTATGAATAAAGCATACTCGACAGAGCAAGATTCAGATTGGTTTCTATTTATTGAGAAATTAAACCAATTTATAGAACCTGTAGCTTCACTAGCGGGAAGAGCAATTAAGTCATACAATGCCGATGATGACAGTGCACCAATTCATCAATTATGGGTTATGAATGTGTCTGAATCAGGGAAATTTGTTGAGGGATGGAGTAATTTAAGAGATAAGTTTCCACCAGATAATTTTGTAGAACTTGGTACAATAGTATCTGGTAGAGAAGATGGTGTTACGCATTATGTTTTATCTGCCCAGCAGGATTTTAAAGATCTTGTTGGAGGGGGTAATATGTCAAAAGCTGAGTCTGATGCTTGGAGAAAGTTTAGATCAGAAAGAGGTGAGACTGAAATGGTAAGGTCTTTTGCTAGAAGACTTGTTAAGAAGTGGAATTAAAAATTATATAATTATGAAAAAACTATTATTAATATTATTTATACCTTTTATTGTAAATGCTCAGCAGATCAGTGTAATGGATGCTGTGGTCTTAAAAGAAGGTTCTGATGCTGAATATATGGAGATCGAAGAGTTTTGGTCAAAAATTCATGCAGATGTAATAAGTCAAGGAAAAAAGATGCAGTGGTCAATATGGAAAACGCTTCCTGGAGATCCACTTGGTGAAAAACCAGCTGACTATATGATTTTTAATTCTTATGAATCTCAAGAGCAGTACGATGCAAGTCAAGATATTGATTATGCAGCTATTGCACAAAGAGTACATGGAATTTCTAAGAAGAAAGCTCAGAAGATGATTGATAGTTCATTTGATCCAAGGGATGCTACTAGGTCATATACACTTTCAATTCAGGCTCAGGCAGCAGTAGCAGGTTTTAATCCTACACCTGGTCTTATTTGTTCAATTTCTCTTATGCAAGAGAAAAGTGACGATTATGAATCTTTTGAGAAAGAAGTTTTTAAAGATCAGTTCCAAAAAGCAATAGATATAGGTGCTCAAACTTTCTGGGGATTTACCAGGGTAGAGGAGAGGTCTGAAAATGCTTACACTCAATTCTCACATATATGCTTTAATATTGGTGGGGAGAATGAGAATACTGTTGAAAATGATTTTAAAACACAAAAACTAGTTGACCTTGGTATGCAGTCACGAGAAATGATTCCAAATACCGGTTCAATGGAATTAATACTATTTGAAAATTAAACTATAAATTATGAAATATATACTTAATATTTTTTTAATATCTCTTTTTTCTTTTGCGACAATGGCACAAGAGAGTTGGGATGAGACTGACCATGAGGTTGCTTCGTGGCAGTTTAGACAGATAAGTGAAGGCGACATTGACAATTTTTTATATAATGAAAACAATGTATATAGAAAAGCAGTTAAGCAAGCAATTGCTGACGGCAGCATGATCCATTGGGGATTGGCTCAGAAAGTAAATGGAAATACTTCTGATAGCCATAATTTCTTTTTTTATAATGGATTTGAAAAATTTTCTGATTTAGATAATTCACCTTGGGGTTCTGGTTCAAGTTTTGGTTTGAAACCTGTTAAGTCTATAGGTGTACAAGGTTCGGCACATACTTCACCAGCAATTCAGGTTTTTTCTGAAACTCCAAAGCCAGGAAATTATATTGTTGTGAATTATGCTAACCCTACTGATGTTGGAGCTTTTATTCAATTACAGAATAATGTTTGGAAACCATTTATTAAAGGTTATATAAATGATGAAAATTCAGCTTGGGCTGGCTGGGAGGTTCACAGAGTTTTGTCACCAACTGGAAACGCTTACTCTTGGAACGTTGTTACTATTGATCATTTTACTACCCTTAGTGGAGCTTTGAATTCATTTCCTGGGGGTGCTGAATGGCCTGAAGGAATTCAAGAAATAAATGATTTATTACCTAATGGTAAGTTCTCAAATTCAGTAATATATGAAGTTAAGTATTACGAAGGACCTGCTATGAGTAAGTAAGTGAAATTTTTACTATAAATTAAAGCTCTTCACCTTGAGGAGCTTTTTTTATATATTCACTCTAAAACCAAGAAGGGTATCAGTCTCATTTGCAATAAATGGTATATAAGGTTCTGACTGTATTCGGGCATTAAACTTTAAAAAAATCGTAGCTCTTTTACTTATTATATAATTTAAGGTTGTATCAAAGAAGATTCTGTAATTTTTTAGTCTACTTGATTTCCACTGACTGTACATTACTGTCACAAGGTTCCAGTGAGTATTGAATTTTAATCTTGTGAATAAATTAAGCGTAAGTCTTAAGTTATTATATGTTTGGGGATTATATTCTACCTCTTGAAGGTTATAGCTAGGGTATGATTCATTTTCATAAAATCCACCAAGGGCAATATCAAAATAACCTGTATTTTTAGAAGGTGTAACTCTCTTCCTAACTCCACCTCCCACTAGAAATCGTCTATCTATTAAAGATCTCATGCTCTTGCCTATTTGTATAAATGAAAATATGGAATGGTGTTTCTCTATGTTATAAAAATAATTATATCTAAACTGACCAGAAATATTATTTTTAAAAGGATTTCCATTAAATTTTTGATAATTATTTGAGAAGGTTAATCTAATTAGGTTTTTTCCCTTTAGTCTGGACCCTACCGTAAGATTAGATTTTATCATAAAGAAATCTAAGTTTCCTTTCTTGTAATCACCCATACCATCAATAAATAAATGAAATGTAGAATCGATTTTGTTCAGGTTAGACTCTGTATTAATTACAGTCTGAGAGAAAGAACTAAAATTAAAAAAAAATAGAAAAAATAATGTGCAGAGTATGTATTTAGGATTCATTTTAAAAGGTTTTTTACAGAGCAAAATTAAATTTATTTGATAATTTTTCTTTATTATTATGTATATTTTTTATTAAAAACCCATTTTGGAACTTAGAGACTTCTTACCCAGTAATTTAGTGAATTTAATATTTGATGATTTATCTAGTAAATTAGATTCAAAATATCATTATCATAATCTTCATCATACAAAGAGAGTTATAGCATCTGCAGAAAAAATAGGTGGTCATTATAAGCTTAGTGATGATGACTGGAGAGATCTACTTACTGCATGTCTTCTACATGATTATGGTTTTTTAAAGTCTCATATTGAACACGAGGAAACTGGATCTAAAATAGCAAAAGATATTTTACCTAATTATAATTTCACCCCCGGGCATATAGAATCAATATCATCTCTTATTTTGGTAACAAAAGTTGTTTCAAAACCAGCAAATCTTCTTGAGTCTATAATCAGGGATGCTGACCTAGAATACATTGGCTCTGATGATTTTGAAAAAATTTCTGAGTATTTGAAGAAAGAGTGGCTAGCATGTGGAGTAGTAGATAATGATGCTGATTTTTATAAAATTCAGTACGAATTCCTTTTAAAACATAATTTCTATACTGCATATATGCAGGAAATAGGTAGTGAGCAAAAGAAAAAAAATATCATATATGCCAAGAGCATGATATAAAAATCACAGAGCTAGCAATTCGAATAGCAGAAGTACTACCAGTGAACAGAAGGAATATATCATAAACTTTATTGATTTTGATACATTAACATATTTATCAGATGCTATAACACCGTTTATGTAAGCTTGTTCTGCTAGTAATTCTTTGAGTTCCTTCTCATCTTCCATAACCCTTATAAGTTCTTTAGAGTAAACGTCTGGTTTTTTATAGTGAAAATTTATATCGTGAAAGAAGAAAACCGACCTCTTTAGTTTTTGATTAATTCTAGGTATATAGGTTTTAAAACTATAAAAGATTGATAACAGAGTAAAGGATATAAAAATTACTATTAATATATAAAAAATGTATTTATAATTTTCAGGTATAGGTAAGTCTCCACTAACATCGTAAGCTAAACCGAAAATTATACCATAGGCTGTTAAGATTAATGACGCTTTCAACTCAGAGTGTCTTATGTGGTGGACATTATACTCTATTAGATCCCAATAATTAGAAATAATACTACCTGTTTTCATGATTTATAATTTAGATGTTAAATTAATGCATAATACTAAAAAATCACACTTATAATGTATTTTTAGAGGTAATTTCTTTGCTATTAGTATTTTATTAAATAATTTGATTGTCAGTATATATTATTGTTTCTTTCAAATTTAATTAATGAAGTTTTTTAGGTTATTTTTTACTTTTTTATTAATAGTATATCCTATTCTTTTTTCTTTATCTCAAAATATAAATGAACTTTCTGACTACGATTTTGAGAAGTATGCTGTAGAACAGGGGACTGCAATGAATGCTTCAATAGTTGTCTTCGAAGATGCGTTTGGGTTTATATGGCTTGGGTCTCAAAGTGGTGTTGATAGATTTGATGGATATAATTTTAAGAATTTTGCAAATGTTTCATCTGATTCTACCTCAACCAATTTAAGGTGGGTCAATTCAATTTCACAAGATTCAATTGGTAATATATGGGCCTCTGATCAATTTGGAAATATTTCTAATTTTAAGAGATCTATAAATAAATGGATAAATTATTACCCAACTTATAAAGATTCTCTAACTAATATCCCGGAGGGAGCTAATACTAATTTTTTTCCACAGCCTAGGTCAATTCTATCTACTAAGGATGGAAGGTATGCGTATGTCGGAGTATTTGGATTCGGTTTAGTTAGAATTGATTCAGAAACTGGTATTCAGAAATTTTATCAAGAAGACTTTAAGTATTCTAGAGGTTTTGGTATTTCTCAAGCATATAAAATGATAAATGAGATGGAGTGGTTAGACGAAGATAATATTCTAATTGCGACTGGAAATGGTTTTAGAGTTTTTAATATTCAAACAGATAAATATACATTAGAGTATTTTAAGCAAGAAAATATCAACACAAATCCTGAGTCTAATAACAGGTACTGGGTAAGAAATTTTGAAATTATTGATGAAAAAAGTGTTTATGCTTCTGCTAATGAGGGAGATGTATACCTGTTTAATTTTCAAGATAGTTCTATTTTGAATATATCAATTAATGCTAAATTATCTGATACTGATGCCACGAATTTGCTTTTAGATAAATCTAATAATCAGCTTTGGATTAATAATCAGAATACTGGAATTGATCTATTAGACCTAAAGACTAATAAGTATATAAAATTAAGAGATAGTAACTCCTCACTTGTAGGAAAGCAATTCAATAATATTATTAAGGATAGCCAAGAGAATATATGGTTATCAAGTGCTACTGATGGTCTATTAAAATTTGATCCTAATAAAAAAAAGTTCAGAACAATTTCAAGGGAGAAACCAGAGAATTTTGCTCTTGGGTTTTCAATTGCTTGGGGTGCACATATTGATAAAGAGGGTATAGTATGGATTGGAACAAGAGATCCTGGAGGTGGAATTGTTGGATTAGATTTTAAAAATAAAAAAAGATATTTTTCTGGTCAATCTAGTAACCTTGGACCAAATACTTATTCAATTACAGAAGATAACGCTGGTAATATTTGGGCTATAAGAGGAGTTAATGGTATATGGATCAAAAAGAAGAATGAGGAAAAGTTTAAGTACCAGGGGGAATATAATGAAAATCTTAGAAATGATAAAAGTTTTTTAGCCAGATTAACCCAGGGTCATTTGACTTACGATAAGAATCTTATTATACCTAGTGAAAGAACAGTGTGGCTAGCTGATAAAAATGGAAAACCTGTATACGAAGAGTACACTATTTTAACAAATCAAGTAAAAGAATCTATTAGATCTTTCCATAGAAAAGATTCAGTATCGAGTTATGTGATTGCTGATGGTTCAATATGGTTATGGGATGAGAAGAGAAATAAAGTCGAAGACTTGACACCTAATTTACACGTGCCTATTTTTGAAAATTTTGCACAAGCACCTGTTGTCGAGTATCAAAATAAAATTTATATACCAACCTACGGGAATGGAATAATGGTAGTTGATATTTCAAATCAAGAACTAAGTTTTATTACCGTAAACGAAGGATTACCAAATATGTATCTGTATAGTATGTTTATCGATAATGAAAATTATATATGGGCATCATCGAATAAGGGGATACTTAAATTTCATCCAGAAATTCTTGATTTTAGACAATTTACACCTGTCGATGGTGTTCAAGAGTATGAGTATAATGCTGGTTCAGCATGGCAATCTAATAATGGGGATATAGTAATGGCAGGCCTTAACGGAATAAATTATTTTAACCCAGCTAAGCTTAATGAAAATACATTTCCTCCAAAGGTATTGATCCAAAATATAAATATTGGAGGTGTTGACTATAACTTTGATTCTGAATCAAATGATGAGTTTCAAGAGGTTGAATTCAAAGACAATTCTATTTCTTTTGATTATCTGGCATTAAGTTATAGAAATACTGAGCAAAATAAATATAAATATAAAATGGAGGGTTATGATTCAGAATGGATTGATGCTGATACCAGGAGATTTGCTAGCTACACAAATTTACCTGTAGGAAGTTATATTTTTAGAGTTCAAGGTTCTAATAATGATGGGGTATGGAACGAAGAAGGTGCAAGTTATAAAATCACTATTCTTCCACCTTGGTACCGAACTTACTTTGCATATTCTAGTTATTTCCTATTACTGTTTTTTGGGTTTAGATCCTTTGGTAGGTATCAAGCTATGAGATCATTGGAGAAAGCTGATAACGAGAGGAGAGCAGGAGAGTTGGAAGAAGCAAAAAAGATTCAACAAACCATGCTACCTAAAATATTTCCAATGTCGAAGACCTTTGACATTTCTGCTGGGTTAGTGACTTCAACAGAGATTGGAGGCGATTATTATGATTTTTTTGAGAAGAAAGATACAATTTACGCAGTTTGTGGTGACGCAACTGGTCATGGAACAGCTTCTGGAATGATGGTTTCAATTATAAAATCAGGACTTAATGGATTGCCTTCCTTATCTACTAATAAAGTTTTATTTGAGCTAAATAATATTGTGAAAAAGATAGATTTAGGAACCCTTAAGATGAGTTTAAATATTTGTGAAGTAAAAAAAGACTCTATAACATTAAGTTCTGCAGCTATGCCTCCTGTATATATCTATAATTCTAATACTAAAAAAACTGAAGAAATTCTGATTAGAGGTCTACCTCTTGGGGGTTTAAAGAATGAAACTTTCGATATAGAAAAAAGGAAATTTAATAAAGGAGATGTTTTGGTGATGTTATCAGATGGATTACCGGAAGCTGAAAATGATAAAGGTGAAATATACGATTATAAAAGAGTAATTAATCTAATTAATAAAAATGCAGGAAAGACTGCAGACCAGATTAAAGATAAAATGATTGGGGAAGTAGATAGGTGGCTAAAGGGTAAAGTGCCAGATGATGATGTTTCAATAGTTGTAATTAAAAAAGTTTGATGATATGAAATTATTTATTTTTTTATTTTTTCCTGTAATAATTTTTTCTCAATCAATATCGGATGAAGATTTTATAAAAAGACTTGAGGAGGAAAGAGGAAATTACTCTATCCAAAATTATGATCAAAATTTTCTTGGAAGACCAGGTTATGTCTGGGGGATATTAAAGTCAAATGTTGATAATTTAATTTACATGGCTTCAAACTCTGGTATTTTAGAATACGATGGAGTCAATGTAAGAACTGTTGAAGTGAAAGAAGATTCTTCTTATCAACAAGGATTTGGATATGGCCTTGCCAGAACATTAGTTCAGATGGATGATGGTACAATATACGTTACTGGAAATGCAAAATTTGGTAGATTAGTAAAAAATGATTTTGGAATGGTTGAATATGAATATTTGCTTCATAAGTTACCAGATTCTATAGATTACAGAAAACAAGTAATTTGGGGTTCATTAGAATATGAAGGAAAGCTAATATTTTATACTCCTAACTTTGTATTTAGATGGGATGGTGATTCTTTTGATAAAATATGGAAATTTTCAGATTATGCTGGTGGAAGAGCTTCAGATGGAAAAATTCATGGTTTTGCTAAAGCTGGTAATACAATTTATACTAGGAGATGGGGTTATGGTCTCTATAAGTTAGTAGATGATGAGTTTGAGTTTGTAGAAAAATCAGAGTTTCTTTCACAGAATAGAATAGAATTATTCTATGAAACTAATGATGGTGATTTATTATTATTTAGTAGAACAATTGGGGCGTATATCCTTAAGAAGAATGGAAATTTTATAAAATCATCAAATTCAGTTTTAAACAATTGGTTAATTGATAATGGTGTATATGTTTCCGATGATTTAAGACCTTTTAGTAATGGTTCTATACCTATTCATTCCAGAGGAGGTA
>MDTC01199896.1_pt1 | contig 11016 bp, 17 predicted proteins | sample 811181 | NCBI WGS metagenome assembly MDTC01 (sample SAMN05326644, study PRJNA326480) | marine metagenome | isolation source: seawater | place: Pacific Ocean: North | collected 2011 | reverse complement strand
GTAGAGGTTGAAGTTGAAGATCTTGTGGAGCTTGGGGCTGTAAGACTTGGGGTGGGGGGGGCTGTAGAGGTTGAAGTTGAAGATCTTGTGGAGCTTGGGGCTGTAAGACTTGGGGTGGGGGGGGCTGTAAGACTTGGAGTGGTGGGGGCTGTAGAGGTTGAAGTTGAAGATCTTGTGGAGCTTGGGGTTGTAAGACTTGGGGTTGTTGATCATTGATATTTGACACCTGCAGATAACCAATATAAGTTTCACGTTCAAATCTTAACGTGGGTGGGGGTGGGTTCAAAAATGGGGGTCTGTCTTCGAATACAATAGGTAGAACGGGATCGTCTTTGTAGGGTTCAATTCTTTTTGTCAAGCTTTCTTGTTTTTGGTATGGCATATTTTTAGAAAAAATGGGCCCTGGTTTGTATACCTCTGTCTTCTGAGCCTCCGGGTTTTGACTTAATCTCGTTTGAAGACATGATGTTGCGGGTTGGGTGGTAGGAATAGAGATATTTGTAAGAGGAGAAGGTTCTTGGAGAGGAGAAGTTTCTTGAGGGAGAGACGATTGCTCTGGGTGTGGGGGATTCGTGGTCTCCCTGGCATGGAGCTGACTGATAAACTGCATTACAGCAAGCTTATTTTCTGCAGACAACTGGTTGTAACTCATTTCAGACATGGTTGATGCGTTTGCACACACGTTTTCACATGCCCTGCTAATGACTTCTTCTTGTCTTTCGGGAGACTCAGTCGGGCTGATCATTGTTATAGGTGTTATCAACTGATTATATAAACGTTCGATCTTGTCAAATGCAAAACTCTCATTTTCCATGGCGCGTTTGCGAGAAGGTAGTGGTGATTATGACACAAAAGAATGGATATCATGTTTGGGGTGGATGATATCTAAAAAAATAATTCCAATGAATCGATTTATTGTGTCATACATGATTTTGAGATTTGATGTGCCTCCTTCTGTCTTTTGTCTCGCACACACTTAGCGGCCAGTTTATGATCAAAGAAGAGTGAGTCTCCCATTTGTGAGACGTAGAAGTCGTTCAATTCCGTGGTCACATTTTTGAGGCCATTGCTTGCGAGAATTCGAATGCTCTCTATCTCGGCAGCACTGAACATAGTGAGATAGAAATTGGTCAAGCCTTTTTGTGTTTGGAGGAGCGTGCATGCTATTCTGTAGAGTACGCGCTTATCAAAGCACTTGCAACTCCCGCTATGCAAGGTGTTCATGTACCATTTCAGATACATCGTTGGGATCAAGTTGTTATTCTTGTGTCTTGAGGTCCAGTAATAACAATTGATACACATGCATATGGAGAAGTGGTCTGTGTTCTGTGGGGACGATTCATCTTCGGTGGAAGAAATGTCATTCTTCTGATTTGCGTAAAACTTGATGGAGTTATAGATGTTGATGTATGTCCTGTGCATTGTTGTGTCCGTGAATATGTTGGTCTTGGCGTAGATGGCTTTGTGCATGAAGCTAATGTCCGTAAATCTCTTGTTAGGAGCCTGCATGTCTCCACAGAAGACGCATGTGTAGATTGGTTCGCATTCCGGGTAATGACAATGGTGGTAGCCCACCAGGTGCTCCCAATTTGTTTTGTGGGCCATACTAATTGGTTGTGTGATCTACCGCCTCTTTCTTCTTCTGTGTCTTTATTTGCCTCTATTTGATTTGATCGTGTTTTATTTGATCGTGTTTGATTTGATCGTGTTTTATTTGATCGTGTTTGATTTGATCTTGTTTGATTTACTCGTGTTTGATTTGCTCGTGTTTGATTTGCTCGTGTTTGATTTGCTCGTGTTTGATTTGCTTGTGTTTGGGTTGGTGGAAGCAAGTGCATGCATGGTCAACGAATGGAATGGATCGCCGTGCATATGAACGGGTTCCATGCGACAGAAATGCGGTCGTGACGATGCATGTCCCCGTGTACGAAAAGGAAGGCTCTGTTTACGTACTGAAGTACTTTTACGTAATTCGTGTGGAGAGTGCACATCCGAACCATCGCTCATGGCATTTTCGCCACTCGCCCTGTGTTGTGTTTCGAGGTGTGGAGTGGAACGTTTTCTACATCTTTGGTAAGAAACGGTGTCTCAATGCACCTGCGCATCAGAATATTGCCGTGCATATGGACGTTGTTGGTCTCAATGCCTGCGGTCACCTTTCCGAGTATCCTGGGTACTATCTGGTGCAGAATAAAACCTCTATCATTGTGCGTGATGGACATGAAGTCAAGGTGTGCCCCATTTTTGACCACGAAATCATGTTCAAGGCGTGTCTACGATCTTCGGCGATGGAGGGCTATGCAGCATCCGTATGTCAGCTGCAAACAGAGCACTTTGAAAGGGCGTGGGCCCATATTTCGTACGTCCAAACGGAGCAGGATTTGGTGGAGGGGGGTTCTGAAATGAAAGATTCGGCTGACACTTCCTCTGATTGTGTCTATGATAAGAGGAAAATGGCATTTGTGGATGAAGTCGTGCGACCACTCAAGCTGAGGAAGGTGAAAAGATAAGTTAAACAAAATTGATTAAACTTCAATGAAATGTTCGATGGTATCATAAGCCGCGTAGTCTTCTTGCATGCACACTGCATACAGGCATTGAACGTAGGCGTCACAGACTATAATCAATAAGAGCAGAATGACAAGGAACGTTCCCGGTAGCAGCAAGCTCTCTGACGCATTCCAATCAATGGACCCGTCGTCATGTGCATCGTGAAAGCCTAGAACAGGGAAGTGCATTCCAATCTGAACTCTTCTTCCAGTTGAACTCTTCCCGCCGCTAAATTTCAGAAAAACGAAATGTTTTAAAAACCGAAAGGTCAGAATTTAAAAAAACCGAAAGGTCAGAATTTAAAAAAACCGAAAGGTCAGAATTTAAAAAAAAACGAAAGGTCACGATTTTCAAATCCCGTCAAAAACAAACTTCGGAACCCGACTTCCGGAAAAAGCTTCGCGCGCAAAGCCACTCCACGCAAACAAGAATGAAACAGCACCGCGTGATTGCGTCGCCGCAGAAGCACGGCAGTGGTGATGGTTGTGTGGACGGTCGTGCTGATGACAACAAGGAGAATGAGTATCCCGTGCTTCCAATGCTGTTTCCAGTTGCGTCGTTCAGGACGCCCGTGAAACGGAAGATCAAGCTTGTTCCGACGGGAGTGTATGTGCAGGGAAAATCTCTTGTGCCTGACTCTACCTCTGTGATGAAGTCCGACGAGGAGTGCAAGTACAAGCGCCGCCGCTGCGACTGCAGCATGTTTGATTTTGCAGCGAACCCCCATGGGTTGAAGCAGACGTGTGATATGTGCATGAAGAGCAAGCGTGAATTGTGTTTTGATGAGTGTTTGTATTGATGGGTGTTAGTATTGATGGGTGTTAGTATTGATGGGTGTTAGCCGAGTGGCAACGTTCTCTCAGAGTGGGAGAACATAAGTGTTACGATTCTTGCATACTAGAGGTGATGTCTGGATCCGCGTAGAGTAGGAGGTCGCGCAAATCATGTGCAAAGTAAGGTTGAAGGGTTTCTTTGACCAATAAAACGAACTTCCCAATGACTGCCCACGACCAAAGAGTCTCTGTATGCTTGGCGCGCGTTCCCATTCCCGTGTGTTCCGTCAGGATCGGGATGTCTGTCTTGACCTGGGAAAGCAAGGGGAGCAAGTTGATATGGGGGATGTCTGTTTTCTGAAGTTGTAGCATGGACAATTGTTTGTGGCGGTCGTAGCTGGGGTAATGAAAGAAGATTACCTGGGAAACACTGTGGAAGAGGAAGCGGAACTTATGCTTGTATTGTAGAATGCTTCCCACAGGGCAGTCTGCAATCATGCTCAAGTCATAGAAATCATCCAGGCTAGCCTCCCGGTGAAAGTTGAAGAGAAAGTTGTTTTCGGAGCTAGGTCCTGAATGTGTAGAAGCAGGCACAGGTTGTGCTTCAAATAAGAGCCTTGAAGCTCCAAGCATGGCATGTAGGGCGTCGAGGACAAACACCATACTTTCTGTGCGAACACACTCCCACCCGTCCTGGTCAATGTCCACGATTCCATGGAGAACCTCAATGGAATCTGACATGTGTTTGGAATCATGGGTTGTGGGTGGCTGTGTAGGTGGCTGTGTAGGTGGCTGTGGATCTCTTTGTATGGATGATTTCCACTTATGACCTTCTAAAAATCCTATTCGGGCCATCAACATGCTCAAGACGAGGTTGATGTCCACGTAGCAACCGAATCCCTCGTCCGGGTCGCACTCAAAGAGGCTGATGAAATTGATTTGCAGGGAGATTACGAGATCATGTATCTGCTTCCAGTTCATTTTGTTGAGGGGTGTGTCGTGGATGTAGATAGACGCTGTGAATGTATGGAGAATTTGTTTGAGATCAAAGTCTGCGAGTTTAGTTTTCAAGGCATGGTAAGCGAATGTTGTGAGTGCCTGGCCGAAGATGTGTGCGTGATTCGTGGCCCAGTCCTTCTCGATGGCCTCATTCATGTCAAACTCGCGAGTCCATGTCTCGACGAAACACCAGAACGTGGATTCCATGGTGGTATGATCGTTCTCAGACGCGTCGTCTCTTATGCCCTCTTCCCTCTCCAATGCTTCACACAGCAATCTACAAGCCTTCTCTTGGGGGCCTTCTGGTTCATATTCTTCCGCATCAATGGGCATGGTTAGAGTTGAAGTTTCATTTCCGTTATAGTGCATGGAATTCCAACAGAATCTATATGCATGTTTTGCAAATGTTTTGTTGCGTGCCCTATTTTTGAAGACGGTGTGATTTGATAGAATGAGTCTCAACAGTGTGCTACAAAATGTGATGCGGGCCAAGGTCCCGGAAAATGTGCTTGCGCAATGCAGGAACGCGGACCGGTGTGTGGTTGAGAATATATTGATTGTAGCACAGGAGACCATCCCCACGCTAGACATCACAAAGGCAACCCTGGTGCATGAGGGGGGGGCCTATCATATCAGCCTACCCTCGATCAATCCAAACGATAAACTTCGGCTGCGGGAGCTCATGAACATCCAGGCTTACTCCCCAGCGCGAATCCAGGACATCCATATCCTGCACCACAATGGAACAATGGTGATGCACGTCCTCGTGTACGATGAGGCCGCCCCGATTACTACCTCTCAGCTGGACATCATCAGGCTGTGCAAAAAGACCAAGAGGGTTACTTGATTTTTATTCCGTGGCATCAAAAATTGTATCGGAGATCAAACTTGAGATGGACTTTGTCTCTTTTAAAGTCTTGGTTGCGTTTTCTCGCCCCCCTTTCCCTTTCAGATCGGATTGCCTTTTGTTCGCTTCGAAGTTTGAGGATGTTGTCAAACTCAGTGGAATGATTTTCCTTGCTCCAGTATGCTGTCATGACGTTTGTCTTGGCTATGTTCGTAATAACAGTGAGGCCAGCATAACAAAACAGATTTGCAGGGCCATCTGCTGTAAAACACCGCCCCTTGCAGATGCAGAGATCGATGTACCTTTTTTTGATGCCACGCTCTATTTGACGCCTCTCTGCATGCTTGGAGACATTAATGGATTTTATCGCTCCGGGGCCGTAAGGACGTTCGATATGAATGTCTTTATTGGTTTCCTGAAAACATAATTAGTGTTCAGCCATGTTGTGAGCCTGAATATCAGCTACGGTCATATGTTTGATACCACACACCGTGCAAGAGAAGAAAGCCTGATGCTTGTCCTTGCGGTGCCGAGCAAGATCTTCAGCCCTATCAAACTCGTCATTGCAATCCTTGCACTTGTGCAGCTCGGCTAGCTCATCAGGGTGCTTGTCCTTCTCATGCTGAGTCTTGGAACGGGATGCGGTAAACGACCTGCGGCAGAAGTTGCACTCAAACATGCTTCCTGTGGTTCCCGTAAATCAATTCGTGGGGTTTTTAGTGCTTATCACTTGAACCCTGTTCAGAGATGAAAGGTTCATGTAAGTAAAAGGATGTTTCGCAACCTCTGCTGATTTGTGAAATGCTTGGATGTGGTAAAACTGTTCTTCCGCCCTCTTGACGCGAAACTCGTCTTCTGGATCGTTCGCAAAATGTGCATATAACTCTTTGATGCGATCTTTCTCCTTCTCCTCTTTCCAGTAATCGTAGCTGAACATCGTGGACATCACACGCCAAAGTTCTTACCTATGTTCAAAGGCTTTTATCAGTTGGCAGCAATCGAGTGAACACCAACAGCTCAGAACCCTCTCGACCCACTGCTGGGTCCATACCGCTACTTCTCCCATGGCAGCACCCGCTGCTTCATTGCCCGCGGAAAACATGCGTGGTGGGAATTCACCTGAGTCGTGTTCAGGAGGGAAGTTCTAAGTTGGTGGCCCAAATAGATCTAAATTTGCTCGTGTTTGTTTTTTTTTCACATTTTTACATTTTTTAACATTCAAAAGGGGTCGTAAAATTGAGTTAACTGATTTTTAAACTTAACGCAATAGGATTAACTTTTACTTAACGGGGAACAGAAATTTTAAAGTTTAGTTATCATCCAGTAGTTTAATGCGTTTGTACCAGTTTTAAAAGGTCACATCAAAACACAAAATTGCATTTCGCGCCCATTTTTGCGGGTGTGGTACTATAAAAAGACAAGGGCGAGAACTTTGCTGCAATTCTCACGACCTTCCGAACCCATCCACGCCTGCAAATGCGTTGTAAGCATCCTCTGTCGGGGACCGCGAAGGAGTATCCCGCCAAGGAGGTTGCCGGGGATGCCGCCAAGGAGACTGTCGGAGAGACCACCAAGGATGATCCCATCAAGAAAGATCCTGCCAAGGAGACTGTTGGGGATCCCGGCAAAGAGGATCCCGCCGAGGATCCGGCCAAGGGTTCCACCCAGAAGACTACGAAGGACTCCATCGCGGACGAAGACAAAGACAAAAATGTGATTGTGATTGACTGCGATGAAGATGATGTGCAGGAGGAGAGTGAGGAGGAGAATGTGGAGGAGAGTGAGGAGGAGAATGTGGAGGAGAGTGAGGAGGAGAATGTGGAGGAGAGTGAGGAGGAGAATGGGGAGGAGAGTGAGGAGGAGAATGGGGAGGACTCTCTCAAGAGGAAGGTCTCTCGTGATCTTCCCAAAGATCCCCGTAAGCGACCAAAGACCACGCGGCCTTGAGCTTTGTTTTTTTAGGACATTTCACTCAAAGATGGCTGAATAAAACTCCTTTTGTTCACTTCTGTTTGCGTCATTGAAGCATGCGTCTTTGCTTTTTTTCCAAAGGACATCCTGTTCTTGTTCAGCTGCCCACACACGCGGCTGTTACTGCTGCTGAGATTAAAACGCTTTTGCTTGGACATGATATGAGGTTCTTACAAGACGATGGTTATGTACGAAATATCTTTATAGATTTTGAAGGGGAATATATTGTTGTGCATCATGAAAAGGAGCTTGATATTGTATGTCGTATGGTAGCAGCTTATCAAAACAACTACATTCGGCATGGACTGCAGGTATTACCTTGATCATACACTTTAACATACCTTTTAATGTAGACAGATGAAATATGTCTATATAAAGATAGTAGTGTGTTTCTTAAATGCAATCTACTTGTGGTGTAGGGGCAAAGATTGATTTATGTGCGTCGAATATGCCGAAGTTTGATGCAAATGAGACTGGGTCGGGTGTGGATGAGGCTCTGGTTCTTGGCGAGGGAGAACGTCAGAAAGAGTCTGATCATGAAAGCGTGGCAAGTTCGGTGCAGGCTTACCAAGATATGCAAGATTTGATTGACTCCTGGGGCAGTATTGCTGTCTCGCCTCAGTGTGTGAAAGACTTGAACAACTTTTTACAGGGACAATCGGAATTTGTAGCGGGGTTCAATGGAGAGCAAGGCTTTCATTGGATTCAGCAAAAGATGATGAGTGATGAAAGCTTAAGTATTCGAGATCTTGCTGTCTTTGTGCTGCTTTACAATCGAAGCCTTCTTCTATTACAACATGAGAATAATGAGGCTGTGTCTTTTGACATTTCACAGAATCTTGAAATGGCATCAAGTGTGCGGAGTCGAAATCAAGAGAAGAAAGAGGAAGACATGGCTAATTTTGAAAGGGAACTTGAAGCTTTGTGTGTTGAGAATTGAGACCTATTATGTATAATCTCACTTCCCCCCTGAATGGTTGTATGCTCTCCATCCCACCCCTCTCTCCTCTCTTTCTTGTCTTTTCTTCTGAAAGGTCAGGGATCGCGAAGCAGAGAGACAACATGTGTATGAGTTGGAGGATTGCCTTGAAGATGTGCGAGATGTGCAAGTAGATAATGAGTTTTCTGATCGAGCGGACAATGACAATGACAATGACAACGATTCTGACGCGGACAGCAGCGCAAGCAGTGAAAGCAGTGAAAGCAGTGAGACAAATGCGCATCTCGAAGAGCGGTTTTCATCCCGCTACACGCGCGAGGGGGCATTTTCTTATGTGTAGGGTGGTGAGAATATGAGGATCGCTCTTTATTTAGAATCGAATAAATCACTCTTCCCACCCCAAAAGGTCGTCTTCGCTGTCTAAGGTATTCACTGAGTCCGAATCTTCGCTATAGAAGCTATTCACTGAAGAGTCGATGTCATCTAAAATGTTCATGAGGTCGTGCAAAAGAATTGACTCGTCATCCTCAAGTGGATCATAACCCCAGTCTCTTTGATTTTTTGTGGATAGAAAAAATTGCATGGCGTCTTCAAGGTCGAGGTATTGTGCCCTTTGCAAAGTGGGAAACCAATATATGTCGTAGTAGTAGTAGGAGTCGCTCAGGGTACAGAGTGGCATTGAACTAATGCAATCTTGCAAAATAAAATCAAAATGATCTTCGAAACCATGCATTTTTGTGAAATGATATATGAGGGAAACCATCTCGCGTGCTTCGTTTTGGGTCTTAAGGTGTCTGTAGTGAAAATTCTTTGCCACATACTTCATGTATGCTTGCATTCGAAGTGCCTCCATTTGGAATGTATACATGGGAGCGAGATATACACGTACGCCACCACTAAACTGCTGGCGTACGCGAACACGACCTTCGCTATTTATCCGAAGCCAGTTGAAATCGAAGCAGGACAAGTATCGAAAGTAGTAAAGGTTGTCAATGAAGCGTTCGATAGACAGCATGGCGTGTTAGTGTCCTTTTCTGCTTCGAGACATTCAATAGACCTATAGAGGCTTTTATTGACACAAACCAATCCAAATTTCGAGATTTTTTTTTAATGGGGAACAGAAAAACAAATTTGATCGTTTTTGTGCAAAGCATGCAACCCACGTGTGCACAATGTCTCTTTCGGGGCCGCGAGCCTTATGAGGAGAGGAAGACCTATGCCCTTGTGCTTCTTACGGGTGAGGGGGCGATGCGAGATTTATGGGTGTCGGAGATGGAAAAGGCCAGGAAACCTTTATGTCTCGCTCCCATGTATACACACTGCATGGCCTGTGGGCATGCGTGTTGGATAGCTCGCAACGAAAACCCTGTCCGGGCACTTGAAGAGTACCTTGTCGATCGCTCGGATTGGGATCTGATGTGGAACAGTGTTCGGGATTTACAAATGTGAGAGAGTGTGTCGCTGCAACAAATACCAACAACTTTCAGTTTCGGGGTGTTGGTATTTATAATAAATGTTGATTAAAGAATCCGTCCACACATAAGCATGCGTCTGTGTCGTGAGATCCCGCCGGGGCTACCGAATGCTCCGGGCAATGTAGGAGGGTGTTGTTCAGGCAGATAACATTTTCTCCACAGTCAGTGCAAGGTTGGCTGTAATCAACAACACATGGCTGTCCCGTCCCATCTACAGCGTTTCCAGAGCCATTCTGTAGCAAGATGCATCCACGCCACTGCCCGGGATCACAGATACACTGTTCTATGGCATTGACTCCCGCTGAACTGCTTGAGTTTGAAGAACATGCGTCTATATCTTGATCTCCGGGACAGTAACTTCCAGCCGGACACTTGAGACAAGTGCCTCCTGCCGTTGTGGAGTAGTATCCCGGCACACATTTGCAATCTTCACTGCTACTTGATCCAGCAACTGACTTGGAGTGTGCACGACAGGCTTGATGTTCTGGAAGCCCCCCAATGCAAAAGCTATCAAGTGGACATTGTTCGCAAGGGCCGCCGGAAGGCCCATAAAACCCAGCATTACACGTGCAATCCGTCAATTCGTCTGCGCCCTCAGCGTTGGTGCTTGCGTTGGCAGGACAAGGGAAGCAGATGGGCGAGCCAGGGATGTCACCATACGTCCCCACAGCACAATACAGGCAAGTGACATTCACCGCATCCACTGATTCATAGCCATCGGCATTCACCTTGAGCTCAATAAGCTGCCGCAAATACGTATCTGTGCTGTCATATGTGTAATCCAAATCTTGGTATGTCCCCGTCGGGCACTCTGTGCAAAGGTTGTTATACGACCCTTCATAGCCTGTAATGCATTGACATTGTTCCTCAGAAACCAGGCCCAACGACACAATGCCCTGACTATTTCCCCCACATTCTGTGCAGTTAGACGACCCAGGCTCCGCATAATAATTGATGGGACAGTCGTAATTTGCATTGTCTCCCGGGCATTGGTCACCCCCTGGACACAACACACACAGGAAATCGTGGCTGCTCAGCAGTCGTCGGGCATTGCCATTGTCTACTTCATTCTCAGAATGCGATTGTTTGAAATATCCGGCAGCGCATATGCAATCATCCACATTCACACTTCCATTGAGTCCATGGTAAGCATTGCTGGGGCAAGGGGAGCATTCCACGCTGGTGTAGGCATTTCCTGATGTGTCTTGCCATGTTGAATATGGGCAAAGGGTGCATTCGACTGTGCCGGCTGATAATGCGTATGCACCATCTTCACATTGCAAGCATGTTTCGGCGGTGGAGGCACCTGTGGCTTCAGAATATGTACCTGCGGGGCAGGACGCACAACTGGAGCTGTTTGAGGCGGTAGAATATGTGCCTGGCGCGCATGGGGTACATACCCAGGGGCCACTATCTGTTGTTGCGGAGGCATGGAATCCGGCATTACACACACAGTCAGCC
>MDTC01134582.1_pt1 | contig 11016 bp, 10 predicted proteins | sample 811181 | NCBI WGS metagenome assembly MDTC01 (sample SAMN05326644, study PRJNA326480) | marine metagenome | isolation source: seawater | place: Pacific Ocean: North | collected 2011 | reverse complement strand
CATTTTTTCACCCCTGTTCTATCTAAGACCGAAAACCCCATGAAAGCACCTACAATACCTGCTTGTGCCAAATAAAATAGGTTTGATAGGTCTGTGAGTAGTTTTATTCGTGAATCTGGTATCAAGGGGGTAAACATTATTATTGTAAAGACCAACATAGACCCTAGAGAAACCCAAGCCATGTTTCTTTGGTGCATTTGTTTTCTGTTTATTCTTTTGACTTCTTCTGTTTGTTGCCAACTATCTATTTCAATATCAGAGATAACACCATCCTTATTAGCGTCCATTTCGTTATATTTTGAATCTTTTTCTAGTTTCTTCTGTGTCATTTTTTAAAACTGTCATTGAGTGAGTCTAACACTTGGTCAATATTGGGTGGTTTACCATGAGGGTCATAACGGCAAGAATACTCGATAGGGCAACTCCCTTCAACCACTAGCGTATATGTATCATTTGCACCTTTATATAAACAAACTTGTTGTCCATTCTTGGCTTTCACTCTTTTATATCTCCTACAGGTTATATATTTTGGGTCTTCTCTTATGCCTTTTCTTATTTCTTGTTCCCATGTCCAATCACTAAACTTTTTGAGAAAACAACTAAAACACTGTATTATATTTTCTGACTGTGCGTAATATATCACTTTTCCATCAGTACAAAGCCATTCAAACGTTTCTTGCCCACCTTCTTTTCTGACGCATTTATCCCTGCTATGATAGCCACCAACCCCTGTCGAACCCCACAAGAGTGTATATAAAAGCACCCAGAACACAAATAGAAATAGCCATAACCACTGTAATAGCGACATATGTTATAACCTTTTCACGAAATTGTTGTTTATCATAAACCTCCTTTTGTCTTCTTTTTCTTATGTCTGCTTCCATCCTAAGTAATTCATCCCATGATGATTGACCATGCGAGTATTGAATAAACGTGCGTAAGTCATTTCTTTGTTGTTCAAGCTGTTTTTTTGCGGTAAACGCTTCAATAGCTTCTTGTTCAATACTTTTGCCATTCATCACCTTTTTTAGTAAAGATGGGTTTTTAGCTGACTTGTGAGCGTTATCTATATCGGAAACCGCACCCATCCACCTAGACAAATCTTGCGACATAGATTCAAGTTCCCGACCTGCATGAAATGCCCTTTTAATGCCGTTGAAAGCGGTGCTTGCGACTGCTAAACTCGCACTTATACTAACAGGGTCAAACATTAACAAACCCCCCTGTGGTCACTTTATAGCACTATCGTGTTAAAAATTACACCAAAAGAACTAATCACATAAAATGCGGTTATTGAAATAACTATTCTTTCAAGTCGTGAAACTCTGCGTTCCATATCCTGTCTAAAATGGTACATATCGTTCTTCAGTACGCTAAGTTCCATTAATATTGCATTTATGTCTGCTTTGGTCATTATCCTGCTTCTGAGTCCTCTATGTTTTGTAGTGTTTCATCAGTTTGTAGAGATGTTGAAAGTTTATGCACATAATCGTTTTTTGCTATTTGGTAAATGTCTATTTGTCTAACCAAAACACTTAGTTCATTTATTTTATTTTGGCATAAAGTAATTTGGTCAATCAATACTTTTTGGTCACTTTTTAGATCGTCTACAGGGTATTCTTTACCATCTATGGTTACGACTTGTGATTGTTTAGTCATTTTTTCGCTCCTGTGAATTTATCGGCATCGGCTATGGCTTTGTCTATGACTGTGAAATCTTCACTACCCCAATCCTCTAGAGCCTTTTGATACTTTAGGTATCCTACACTTCTTGCAATTCTTTCTTTTTTCTCTTCATGCGTCAAATCATAGGCAAAAGGTATTATGTCATTTCCATCTTCATCTTTGTCAAACTTATCCCCTTTGTTGTGTGTAGCAATTAGAACATTTATTGTGTCTGCTCCATCTAAACAAGCCTTGTGTGCTTTTGCTTTTTGATCTGCGGTTCTTTCTTCTGTTTTTGCCATCAACTACCCTCCAATGTTTTGATTCTAGCTTCAAGTGCATTGTTTTTTTCAGATAATTCTTGTACTGCTTTGACCAAAGGTATTATAAACATCTCTCTTGATACCTGTTGAACTCCATATTGGTCTTTGCTCCAACCACTAAAGTCTGACACACCTGCTTTATCTAATGCTGTCTTAACTTCTTGTGCTATAAAGTTGTGCATTGTTGCTGTGGTGTTCATGTTATTAACAACAGTGCCATCAAAATCTTCATGGTCTACAGGATTAGAATCTTTATCTACACGCAAGTGATTTAGTCCTGCGTCCTTTTCATCCAATTCTGTGCTTGGCTTCCAATTATACTTAACTGTTCTCAAGTCATTTATAAAATCAAGTCCTAGCTTTTGGTCTGAAATATTCTTTTTTAGACGAACATCTGATGACCTTGACCAGTTTGCATCAGCATCAAAATCATTTTTAACAACATTCCCTGATTTACCAAATGCGAAATCGTTATCTGCTGTTTCCACACTAACACCTATTGCAATACCATTAGACGTATCGTGGGCACCATCAGAGCCATTACCAATAATCACGTTATTACCACCACTCTGTAAAGAATCTCCTGCATTCCTACCCATAATAGTATTGCCACTACCTGAAGCACTTCCGTGAGAATAAGCATTCGACCCAACTACTGTATTAGTACCACCTGTCAATGACTCTCCTGCATTGCTTCCAATAGCAACATTGTTATCTCCACAATTACCACTTAAAGCCAAATAACCCATTGCTGTATTTTGGATGCCATCGTTTGTCCCATCACCTGCTAAACCTCCTACAAAGCTGTTATAGTAACCTGTAGTTACAGATGCTCCAGAATTAGCACCAACGGCAACGTTATAAAAATTATTTACACTTGTACTATCAGCATTTTGTGAAGAAAGTGCATCCCACCCGATTGCTACGTTACGACTACCATTATCGTCTGCACCTAGTGCATTATAACCGACTGCGACATTTTCTTGACCAACAGTTAAGGCATCTCCTGCTAATGAGCCAATAATCGTATTTTTTATAGCTGTTGTTATCGATGAACCTGCTTTATCTCCTATTGCTACGTTGTGAGTATCTGTAGATGAAGTAAAATTTTGAACTATAAGAGCGTTACGACCGATCGCCACAGAACCATTTCCCTTTGTATCAGAAGATAAAGACGCTCTCCCTAGTGCCACATTGTTATCGGCATCCGTTAAAGCATCACCTGCTTTACTACCGACAAGAATATTAAAAGTTCCTGTTGTGACTGACGCTCCTGCTTGAAATCCTACTGCCGTGTTCTCAGCATCTGTGGCTGATGAAAAATTTTGAACCCCTAAAGTTTCATGTCCAATAGCTGTAGATTTAGAACCTAGTGTGTCTGAACTCAATGAAGCATAACCCACAGCCACATTAGAATCTGCATCTGTAAGAGCATCTCCTGATAATGCACCAATAAGCACGTTTTGTTGACCTGTTGTGACTGCTCTACCTGAGTCATACCCAACAGCCGTGTTGTAAGTGTTTAAGGAACTTGCTGGATTTAGAGTCAATAAAGAATTTGACCCTAGAGCAACATTACGACTACCAAGAATATTGGTTGTTAAAGCTTCGATACCGACTCCCACATTATCACCTGCTGTAGTGGTGGCATCTCCAGACGCATAACCTATAAAAACATTTTTATCACCTGTAGTGATGGCTGTTCCTGCTTCATCGCCCACTGTTACGTTGTATTGACCGCCACTAGTGATAGAATTACCTGCATTTACACCTGCTCTAAAGTTTGATGTTCCTGCGGTTGATGAAACCAAATCACCATTATAGGTTAATGTGCCGTCTATGGTTAAAGCTTCGATATTGTCATTTGTTTGATCTAGAGTAAAAAGAGAAATAAAAGCGTCATTATCTTCATTTCTTATTTTAAGAATGTTGTTTGTAGTGTCGTAAAATAACTGGTTAGCGTATGTGGTTGAGGGTGCTGACGTTCCAGAGTTCGTAGACCCTAATGCTTGTAACGCTGAGTTTAAATCTGACCGAAACGATGCAAACCCCTGATTTGCTATTGATAAATCATTTTGCGACATTTAGCACTCCTAACTTGCTTTTTCCCCATATCCCCTAGCAACATAATCAAAAGTTCTGCTTACTGTTGCACTGGAACTATTAAAAAATTCTATTGTAAACCCTGTTTCACTTTTATTTGTTATAGCATAGAAATCTCCACTCGCCAAGTTTGATGCTGAAATTCCTACACCTTGTAAAACTTTAAATGCAGGTGCATAGGTTATGGTTTTACCGCTTGTGCTTGTACCGCTTACAACATCGCGTTCCGCTATTACTCTATCTGGCATATCTACAGTGACCGATAATGCCGAAACTTGTTGAGTCGCTGTACCTTTTTGACTTGTCATTTGTAGCTTAAATTTAAAGGCTCTTGCTTTGTAATCACCTACAAAAAACTTTCTGAAATCTGTGTATGTTATGTCCGACGCTGTGGGGTCACCTTCTGTTGTAGCCACCAATAACTCTGTGTTTGTATCGTCAAACTGTTGAGGGTCACCATCAAATAAACCAGACCTGTCATCAAAGTTTCCAGACGCATCATCAAATAAATTAACAAAACTTATTCGTGCGACATTCATATTAGCCGTAACTCTACTGGTAAACACCCCACCCAAATCTATATGCGTATCAAATTCATACGTTCCAGAACTTGCTACATTTCCTACACCGCCATCAAACAACCCCCCTGCATCATCAAAATTACCTGCCACATCGTCAAATAGGTTTGCTGTTCCTAGTTGTAATAAATTACCATCAACCACCACCATATTTGTTTTATTGCCTGTGAAATTTGGACTCTGGGTAGATGTTTCAACTAAATTCAAACCCTTTATACTTTCAATTATTGCCACATTAGACACCGCATTTTCCGAACTATTTCCAACCTTATCCACCGCCTTGATGAAATATGTTCCTGTCATTGCAGGTACTATCACAGTGTTTGCAGGTCTTGAAACTTTGTCGGCTATATCTATTGAATTAGCGTATGTTGCACCGCTTGTTTCTTTTGCGTGTCTTATTCTGTAGTGTGAAAGGTCTAAGTCTGACACTGGAGTCCACCCTAAATGTGCTTCTGTGCCTATTATATTCACACTAAAGTTCGTTACATCTTCTGGTGGTAGTGTTTTACCAACTACTTGATGCGTTGTGCTTACAAATACTGACCGACTTATTGAACTTACTGACCTTGCCCGAACATCATACACCACATTATCTTCAACATTGACAAGTTCAAACTGTGCTGAACTACCTCTACCTAAATTAATAAAAACCGAATCTGATGCTTTTTTGGCTTGTACTTCAAAATCCGTGATAAATAAATCGGTAGCTGTGACATTCACCAGTAACACCGCTATAGCTTCTTCATTTCTTGCTCTTAATTCATCGGTTACAGAAATAGTCGGTGCTTGAACAAAGAAAGGGTTGGGAAGTGTGGTATCAGGTATTATTGGCAATGCTTGTTGTGTGCCGAATGTATAAAAGCTATCTTGATGCTCCGAACATTGCAAACTTACTGTGTGGTCAGCATTGACTGATATTCTTTGTACTCTAAAGGGTTTTGCGGAAAATCCTGGGGTTGCATGGGTTACATTTACTATATCTCCTACGGCTAAATCTAAGGCTGTTGCATCGGCTCTAAGCGATATATCTAAACTTGAACGTGACCGCCTTAGAATTATTTCTGCCATTTCTTGTGCTTGGTGGGGGTTTGTCAGCATGGTATAATCAAAACGACCTTCTAAGAGTAAATCACCATCTTCTGCTTTCATCGTTGAGTGTTGGTCTGCGGAAGATAAACCAGTTTCATCTACTGGTGGGAACTGCACTGTGTCAGTCTGAAAGTTTTTATCTGGGTTTATAAAGGTTACAATAACCCTGTTATATCGGGAGTTTTTGTTTTTGCTTTGAATACTTATACCACCAATAATATTATCCTCTGTGAGTGTTATTGATGCTGAACCTGTGCTTTCCACTAGGATATTATATTTACCACTTGAAAAATTTAGATAAGAACGTGACCCTTTTACAAATTCTTTTACGTTATTGATAGCTTTTCTGGACGTATCAACCACTATGTGACTATCTAAAAGGTCAATCGCACTTGCACCAGTAAAAGGGGTTATATCAGCATCACAAACATCGGTGGCGGTCTGCCAATCCGCAAAATTACTATCAAAATAACTATTCGTTATCCCCATCCCAAACCTGTCGTTTCTTAGGTAGTCTAAGAGTTGCAAGATAGGATTATCGGAATATTCCCATGTTGTGCTTGTGTCTGCTCTATGGCTACCGCTACCCCCTGTGACTGTACTATCTAAATTAGGATTGTAGACCTTACGACCTTTTATGGTTGCTTGCACTCTTGGCAATGAACCAAATTTTTCTGCGTTCCATTCAAATCGCAAAGCAATATAGGCTAAACCCTGTAATCTATGGTTTGAAGTCCATGAACTCACTTCGCCTAATAGTGATGAAGATGTTTGTGTATCTGTTCCTAAATGTGCCTGTACTGTAATTAAACTATTAGTGTTTTCGGTATCAAAGAAGTTAGCATCTGCACTTGTTACTGTTCTTTGTGTGCCATCGGTGAGTGAACCAGACAAAGTTACTTGGTGATTGTTTACAAATAAGGTTTCAACGCTGTTTATTTCCCCTTCACTAAGAACAACCGCCATATATAGATATTGATTATCTGTGCCTGATGTTTCTACAAAGACAACATTACCACCTACTTTTCGTGTTCCGTACACCACAGGAATACTAGAATTAGCCAAAAATTTATTGACTAAAATCCCTCTTGCTTGTTGTTCTTCAAATTCTTCTGTAAACTCTGGCACTTCTGGTTGGGGTGCTACCCAACTGATAACCTCATCTACTACATCTACAACTACATCAACGACCCCGACCACAACATCTTCAACAACACCAACAACATCTTCTACAACGTCTACAACTCCTTCAAAAACGTCTGAAATAAAATCTGTTACAAAACCACACATTTAAAACATTCTCCAATTACTGCCCATGTTTTCAAAGCCTAGTCTTTCAAATACAGGGTCTTTATGAAGTCCAGAACTTATAGATAATAACATTGGTAGACCTTCCGATACATTCTTTACCGAATTTACTATTGTTTTCACTAAGTTATACGTTCTAAATTGCTTTCTGACATACAATACATGGATATTCATTATCTTGTCTTTGCTGAACCAATATTCAGCCTTGTGGAACATACACAAGCCCATTAGTTCTTCTGAATCTAAGTCTTTAGCAAAAATAATCTTTCCCTTTTCTAAAATTGTGTTTATGAATAATGTTACCTTTGGCTTGTCCACTTCGGGAAGTTTTTTATCGAATAGTTCACCCTCTTTGAACTCCATGAGCATTTCATAAATCATATCAAAATCTTTCTTTTCTGCTTGATATAAATGTACGCTACTCATTCTCTACCCCACTTAATGTCTACTAAATTTAGTGCTGAATACTCCATACCTTGATCGGTAGAAAAAAACCTTTTTTGTGAATTATCAGACGTTGTTCTACCGCTTTTCTTTGAGAAATTACCCCAATGTGACGTAACTGAAAAACTTAGTGTAGCTGTTGTTGTGCTATCCGTTATTTTAAATTCATCTATTGTTCCGTAAAATAAAAGAAAAGGGTCTGCTATTAACGCAAGGTTTGCATCTAAAAAACCCCTGTAAATAAAGACATTATCGTTAATTATGTTTTCATTGAGTACAATAGAAATATAGGTTTGGTCTACACCCGACAGCGTAACCACTAAACTGTTTTTTGAAGGTGTTGCGGTTTCACTTACTGCGGTTATTCCTCTAAAGTGACCATTTGCTAGATAGGTTCGTGATGTTCCAGAAACACTAGACGTAATATCAAAGCTTGCATTTGTAAAATATACTGGAGTAGCAAATCCTAATTCTATCAATAAAACTGGTTCAATATTTCCTGTGGCTAGTTCTGTTTTGACCGCACTTGTTAACCCTCTAGCCATCTACAAACTCTCTATTACATCAAACTCATAATTAAAAAGTAATTCACCATTGCTGTTGTTTGCACCACTAGAAAACTCTTGAATATCGCTCCTTAAATGAACATTGAAAGGCACTGAATCATAAGTGACCGAACTATTGTCTGTTAAGGCTTCTCTTAATGGTGGCTCGATTGTCACTGTTGACGCATTACTTGAACTTGTTACGTCTTCAACAATCATATAAACTTTATCGTGAGCAAACTTTATAAAATCACCTGCCTTTAATCTACCTGCACCATCACCTGCAAAGCCATCAATGGCTATTGTCGTATCGGCTACCGAATGTGACCCATTGACTAACAAAGTACCTGTTTCGTTGCCTTGTGCGTTAAGATAGCTTGGAAAACTTACTGTGAAATTTTCTTTTCTGTTTCTTTGCTTCATAATAAAAGCCATCACAGGTGCAAAGTCTGATCTAGTCATGGGAGGATATGAAAGAGTAAAACTAAATCGTTGACCTTGCACTTGTCTTCTGAATGTCTTTCCGCTATCGGTTTGACTCAAAAGAGTTTTTTGATTGCTCTTGATATTGATAGCGGTGAAATTGGTTTTTGGTAATGCTCCACTCATATTACTGCCATTCTACCCTTTTCGTTCATAGCACTGTTGATAAGGTTAATTATTACACCCCTGCTATTTACTAACAATTCATTGAACCCTCTAGCATCTACAGTATTGATATTGAAATTAACAGTTACGTTTTTATTCATTCCTAGTTTGTCGTTTGGTACAACTGTTCCTGCTTGGTCTGGTACAAAGAGTTCTGCACCTTTTTCACCGACAATACTTGGTTGACCCACAGGCGGTCTACCACCTCTTTCAAACCCTCTTATTTTATTTACTATTCCTGTTCCAAAGGCTAATGCACCACCCACAACCGCAATATTAAATGGGAAGGGTATAGAAGCAAAAGTCTTCATAGCACCCTCAAACAAGCTTATCATGGCTTTCTTAATCGAACTTGCTTTGAACATAGCAACTGAATTATTCAAGGCACTTTTTATGGCTTGCCCTATAAGCATATCGACCATTGACCGAATAACAAAAGTACCTAAATCTTTGAAACTTAGTTTTCCTGTCATTACGAAATCAGTGAGTGATGTTTTTAATTTATCGAAAGTCGTTGCACCCATGTCACGCATCTGGGTAAACATTTGCTTTTGTGAGTCTGCAACATCCTTGAAACCCTTTGAAAAGTTTGAGAAAAGACCTGTGTCCATTTTGGTTTCAAAATTCAAAGCAGTGTTAAATGCTTGACCTACACCCTCTAACGCTTGTTTAACTAATAAAGCTTGTTTTTTTTCTTTTGCTAGTGCTGTTTCTGAAGCTTTGGAAGATTCTGTTGAAACTTTTTTCCTCTCTTTATTTTTTTCCATAATTTTGTCAATAGCTTCTAATTGCTCTAAGAAAGCAAATGTTAAGGTGTCTTCTCTTACCCTAGTTTGGTCTATTTCAACGCCTATATTTTTGAAAACAACTTTAGCTTTTTTACCTGTTTCTTCTATACCCAAACCAACGTCAGCAAATGGTTTTCTAAGTTCTTCTGCCCTTTTCTTTAAATTTTCGATGCTTTGATTCATCACTTTTATATCTTCGTCACTTTTCAAAAAGTCTGGAATAAGACCGCCCATAGTTTCTTGAACCTTGATTTCTGCGTCTACAAGAGTAGCAAGCATCCCCCTAAGTCTATCAATTTGCGTTGCTATGATACCTACCGCAAGCTTGCCTTTTTTCCCAAGCATTAGAATCCAATCACTCCAAGTGAGTCTATCGGTGGGGGTAGTTCTTGAACAAAATTAACAAGATTGGCTATTCCTTGACCAATAAATGAAAATACAGGCTTAAATGTATCAATCACTTTTGTAGCAAATAGCAACGTTTTAACTGTTGCACCGACCACAGCATCACCAATGAGTTCCGCTGAATTTTCTATCGCTCCAAAGTTTTTCGTTAATTCATCATTTAGTAATTGTGCTGACGCTTTGAGAAATTCAAAAGGACTCGCATCCATGACCGCCATTTTAAATAAATTGAACTTATCCCCTATCATGGAAAGAGTACCATCAAATGTCTGTGCCATTGTTTCACTAGCACCCACCACTGATAAAGTACCTTCATCAAAGGCTTTCATTATATGTTTTCTAGATTCTTCAGCACTTATAGCCACCCCTGCTTCAAATCCTAATAAGGCTCTAACGCCTCTTTCCCTAAAAAGGTCTGCTGAATTTATACCACCAGAAAATGTTCTTTGTATTTGTTCCGCAGTGGTTTGAAAATCAAGACCAGAAGCACTTGCAATATCACCAGTTATTTTAAGAAGTTTATTGAGTTCATCCGCGTCTTTTGAAACAACCGCTAGATTTGCCGACCCTCTTTGTATTTCTTCAAGACTAAATGGCACTTGACTAGCAAACTTTACTAAACCTTTGAAAGCCTTTTCGCCCTCTCTTACATCAGAGAATAAAAACTTGAATCGAACTTGTAATCTTTCGACCTCTCGCCCTGTGTCTATAAAACTTTTTGCAACTAATCCTGCACCCAATCCAACTAATGCGTTTTGTAAGTTAAAAACAGATTGCTTGAGGTTGTTAATGCCTACTGTGGCTGACTTCATAGCCTGTCTGGTCTTGTCCTTCGCTATGATGTCTATATTTACTTGTTTTGTTGCCACTTATCTACTTGCCTTTGCTAGTCGTTCTTGTCGTTCTCGTTCTTCTTGTTGGATTTGAAAGTAAGCAATCCACATATTAAATTCTTCAACTGACATTTGCAAGATTTCGGAAACTGTTTTGTGCAACCTTTCGGCTAAACCATAGATATTGTGTAACTCTGTATCACTCTTTAGTTTTTTTTATAATCCTCAATATCTTCATTACCAGTACCCATTATCTTTGTGGCAACGTCTGCAATTACATTTGT
>MDTC01215220.1_pt1 | contig 11017 bp, 1 predicted proteins | sample 811181 | NCBI WGS metagenome assembly MDTC01 (sample SAMN05326644, study PRJNA326480) | marine metagenome | isolation source: seawater | place: Pacific Ocean: North | collected 2011 | reverse complement strand
CGCCCAGGTGGGGATATTGTCTTCAATGAAGACGGTAAGCCGATTCTTTTCGCGTCTTTCGTCCCGTACTCGATGGAGGGGGATCAGCGTGGCTCTGCCATCCGCCTGACGGGTGGGGATTTGCTATCAGCAAACTTGGGCTATCCCGTTTCGACTCAGCACGACGTTTTCTCAGAGCGCAAGCTCGGACGTTCCGCGAACTACGACCAGACTATCAGTATGGGTCAAGACCTGTATCTGGTTTACGAAGACCGAAACACGCCGTACGCAGAGCATTGGGAGATTCCAGAAACAGGGTACTTTCAGCTAATTCAAAAAGAGGGTGACACCCCTTACAACGACACGGGAGACCTCCTTGATCAGTACGTCAAGGCATACAGGGGTATTGAAGTCACTAATGATCCCAATGGCATCACGGTTTGCCTGAAAAACGTGACATGGCAAAATGTGCCCTCTCTGCCATTTTCACAGCCAATCATTACAATCCCTGCTCTTACTTCAATCATGTTTCGGTGTCGTCCTGACATCAACGCTGCGTTTGATACCTCATACGGTAGTAATGTCCGAGCAAGCACTGTTCGCTTCGCTTACGCTGATTTGAAGTACATGGAAGATGGTTCGGTGACGGTCACGCCCACTGCGGTGGCTGGACCCGCTCAAGAACTGCGTTCGTTCTTCCCGCTCGGTGAAAACATCACCTCTCCTGAAGTGGCTCGATTCCATTTTGACGCGATGACACAGCGGTGGTCTACCAATGACCCGCCGTGGATGGATAGCGGACACACGGAGCCACCCGGTAAGGAGCATGAGATCGGCATCGAGGTGTCTCGTGGTCGGTTGTATACCAACTGGCAGTTTGCTGCCGACGCAGACTACATGCGCGTTGGCGCAAACGTGTCCAGACTCCAATATAGCATTGGGCGTCATATTGCTCCCCCCGGTGATATTGCCATCGATATCGACTCGGCAGATGAATTCAACAACGCTGTATTTGAGTGCTTTCAAGACCTAAGCCGGATGGCACTGCTAACAGGTGTGATTGAAGGGTCTACTATTGCCTCAAAGGTATACGAAAACATCAAGACTGACTTGGTGAACCAGGATGGGCAAACCCAACGCTTCCTGTTCATAAATAAGTCGTATGGAGATGATCCCAGCCGCATTGAATTAGATGGATGTCCAGGCAACCCGCTTACGTGGATTTCTGTAACGCTGGATAAAGAAACTCCAGTGAATACGTTGGCGCAACGACTCAATCAAGAGTGGCAGCTTGTGGCTCCCGGCGCACCTCCTGTCGCTGATATGAACAAGGAAGGCGAGCTGCTTTTGACGGGGCGTCAAATCCAAGCCGCGCCTTCATTGCCTTATCTTGCATCGGGAGAGTTGAGCTTCCCGATTACGGTCAATCCCGGCACCTATGTATCCAGTCTTGACATTCGTTCGGCAACCAATCATTCGGTGTACGAGACCCAGACCCTTCAATTGAAGCCCGCTTGGGCGTGTATTGAACTGAGGTGGAGGGTTAACTCGGCTGAAACGTACAACACCCCCTCAGAGTATGCACAGGCTCTCAATGAGAGGCTTCTATACAACGGCACCACAGATGATTTACTGAAGCGTGCAGGGTTTCGTCCAGCACTCATCAACTCTGAAAACCCTGGCTTGCTCGCGGCGAATATCAAAGAGCTTCCCCTTGTTTTCGTAGCGAATGACGACAAACGATTCCCGTCTTCGTTGGACGGGGCTACACAAATCGCACTTGTGTGCAGTGGTAGTGCCCGCCTTGATACGCTGGCTTCCGAAAGCATAGATCAGGATCAACTCGGGTGGGAACCATTTACCGCTCCCGCGCCAAGTGTGTTGGTGGAGCTGGACTCTCATGGCAAAGCTAATAGTGTCCACGGACTTCTCGGGAACCCCCTATCCAATAATCGCTTCGGCTTGTTTTGGGGAAATCGGTCTAACGCCACTTTCCCAAACGCTAAGCATTATCCGAAAGGGGCGGACGGCGACTGGGATAGCGTCAACTTAGGTGCGCTTGGTAATAGCGCAGAACTAATGTTTGACGTCAACGGGACTCGACCTTTGGGTCGCCTTGCGGGGTCGTTCAAGATTAGTAACGCTTTCTTCTTAGGCGATTCAGAAAAGATTAGGCTCATTCTTGATCTTCCTACGGGGCAATCTTCTAACTGGTACAACGACCAGACCGAAGTAAGCTCGGAAGCAGACCTGTATGGAGAGAAGATCAATCCGCGCGTCAAAGGCGAATACTCCGGTCCAAGCGAACCTTTACCGGCAAAAGTGAAATCTGGTTGGTTGGGTCGTTGGCAGTGGCCCCATCATGATATTGGCGACGTCGATAAGCCGAAAAACCTCGGTGGGATCAAACGAATCCACCTGAGCTTTGGTACGAAGACGTTTAACGAAAACGGTTTCCGCACACACTTTGGCGGCGACCCTTTCAGTTTGAACGGCTCCCACGGCGGTCAACTTGTAAAGATTAGCCCGACAGATGAGTCTCAGTGGAAACGGCCCAAGAACGTCTGGGACGACTTCGCATACGGTGACATTGTATCAGGGTATTCCCCCAAGTATCTCCAACCCGTCATTGAGGGTCGCGTCATTGAGAAGACGCCAAAGAGAGAACTGGACGACAACGGGTTTCCCGTTGAAGGTGACTACAGCCTGTTCGCTATCATGGGTGAGCGAAACGTCGAGACAAACAATACGGCTGCGCCGTCTGTCTACTTGAGTCAAGCGTTCAAGCATACCGGGTGGACGCAAACGAACATGCGGACCAGCGTGGTCCCCTCAGCAATTTGGGGTTCTGACGCTGCCGTGGCGCATTTGGTCAGTCAGGTTAATCCAAATGTAGAACCCACAGAAGTAGAGACGGAATTCTTTACCAGCCGTCCTAATCCAAATGCGACGTCTTCGGTTTTGATTGGTGCTGGTCGCGTTAGCATGTTGTCTACGCTTGGGGCAATCGAACCGACTGGAATCGCTTTTCACAATCTGATTCAAGACTTTTCGGCAACAGCCACGAAGCAGATCGGTCGGTCTTCTGTCTACCTTGAGTCGGGTGCGTGGACGACCACCTACCCGAATGGTGATGAGCGTGTCCCTTATTGGGGAGAAAAGAACTTTGCTCCCAGCAGTCTTGGGTCTAAAGGCAACACGACAAGTCAGTACGGCGGTGTCGGCGGCATCCGTGTCAGCGGTGATGCCCATCTGTGGGTTCAAGATATCAAACCCCTATGGTCAGATGGAGAGGCCACAGCGTTTATTGTGCCTCGCCATCCGTATCAAACTATTTCAGGAATGTTTGATCACGGTCTGATTGAAAGAACCGGGTCGGTCATCAGTGATAACTCGAAACTGGTTGAAGTCACGGTTCTGATTGGGATGAGTCAAAGCGACATGTCCGCTTTTGAGGGCTTCATCAACACAGACAGTGCTTACTCTTTTGGTGGCTCTACTGCCGCCACGATGGGATCCAACTTATTTCCGTTCTGGAATTTCAACCCCGCTCCAAACCATCAGCAAGGCGAACGATATTTCAAGTTCGGGCAGGCTGCCGTTGCGTCTGAAACGCCTCAACTGATGCCGTCACTTGCTGGCACTCACCTTGAACTTGGCGGTATTCGCTATAGGGTCGTCTCTTCGCCTGTAATCCAACTTGGCGGGACTTTGGCGCAGCTTGTTTATCCCGGTATTGACAGCGGTTTCAGTAGCGGCACTCCACTCTATGCAGACACCCCATATCATGATGGGGATCGAATGTTGCCGTCCAAAGGCCGAAACCGCTTGTCTCAGTTTGCGGGTTTTGTAGCCCTGCGCGCAGAAGTGGTGATTCCTGTGTCCAGTAGCCCGCAGGAAGGTTGGAACGAGTGGGGTTTTTACGACAAGCGGTTTGGGAATGATCTTATCTACTCTGGAAAGGTGGTTGATCCCGGTGGGTCGCCTACAGGGGTCCCCTCGTCTGTCAGGGGTCTAACGATTGACCCTCAAGTGGTAGCAGGTAAGGACAGGCTTCCAATTGAGATCATACCGCTTACTGGTACGACCACCCGTATTGGTCCGGGTTCTCAATCACCCCCGGATCAATTCAACTTCAAGCAATCCGCAGACAATTCGAGCCAAGGTACGCTCACTGGCGGAGCGCACTTGCTTGGGGTGCATGATCAAATTGGATCAAGTGGTAAGCGTTTCAGTCGGGCTTTTTTCACGATCAATGATCGTACCCGTTCGGAACTCGTGGATGAAGTTTACAAAGGCGGCACCGCGCGGATTGTCGTTCTTGCAGACGAGTCCGGTTTGGTAGACAGTTTGCCGAATGGCGATGAGAGCAGTCTCAGTCCCATCGGCGGCGGTCGCTTGAATACTTATGGCTACGCACGCCGGTTGGGTCCGGGCGTCATGATGGACGGTGGTTTAGGCTTGGTTCAAGCCACGGCTTTCCGTGCAACACCCCGCAGTAGTCAAACTGAAAACTTAGGTCAGATGACCGTGTGGGGTAGAGGTGCTTATCCGTTCTACAACGGTTTGCGCCCCGCCGATATTGGCGTCGAACTGCCTTCGACCTTCAACACTGTTGAGTTCTATGGCGAAATGTCTGTGGCGAGTCCGCAAGGGCGTGTCGTGTTTGAAAGCCCGTTGGCTGCCGAAGGCATCGTTGCCAACATGTTCACAGCACAGTACGCCTCAACATTCTATATCGGCCCCTACCACTATCGCAAAAAGGGTCTAAATACGGACACCTCCTATGAAGCCGGTGTCTTTAGAGACAGTGGTTTAGGTTTGAGCGACACCTTGTTCCCATATGTGAGCGCAGGGGTCGTCGTAAAAACACCGGGGACGACGGTTTACGAACGTGCTTTCCGCTCTCTTGATGCGACGGGCAGCAACCCACACCGAAAGCTGAGGGAAGGCACCCATAATCGAGGCGGGATTCCTGGCATGGGTGTTCCGTTCAAAGGTGAAGTCTTGCTTCTCCCACAAGGCCCAACGTCAATGGGTGTTGGGTTTGCAGACTACAGGGGCGGTTCCGGTAAAACGCCGCTCGACATTCCGTTGTATGAGTTTATAAATGGCGCAACTGTTCCGCAGATCGTCGCTAAGACACTAAGACCTTACACAAAGATTGAGAGTTCGCCGTTCGGGATCAATGTTTCGGCTGTCGTGAACGGGCAGGAAAACATGTCCTACCCATATGCGGGAGCGGGTCCTGAAAGGCACAAAGGTCAAATGGGAACCGTGTCGCAGGCGTACCGACACTCAAACAGTCGTGAGAACGATGCTGATTACGGTTGGTCTGATTCAAACGGCAGCAAGCCTGAACTTCAAGTGCGAGTGCTTGACGGCATGGTACTCGAAGACATTACCAACGGCACTTTCTACACCATCGGCTCGATTGGTCGCGACGTTCACCGTAAGAACGCCACAACACAGCTTGGAGTTATTGGCGATACTGTACGCGCACCGGTCAACGGCTCGTTGACTGCATTGGGCGGCAACCAGTACCGAGTAAATGCAGCGCAAGCGGCATGGAACGAACGCTACTTGCCCGAAGTGCTGTATGACTTCACAAGTATGGTCGATGTGACAAAGGATCCCTTTGTGGAGCCTAAAGTTGGTTTTGGTGATCGTACAGATGACGGATACGTCCGTAGACCACTGTTCGGTCACGACATGCGGATTACTCCCAACGTAGAGTTTGTTCCTGTATTGGGTCCACGCGGTGTTCGTGGCGGGCTTCTCCCCCCTTGGTACTTCGACCTTTCAACTAAGGGTAAAGTTCTCGGTCTCGATAGCGGGATTGACGCTGACGCCTTGTTTTACGATCTTGATCACGACTTCAAGCAAGATGACGTGGGCAAGATGCTCTACATTTGTGGAACGCACACGTATGAACATACGGGTTGGTGGGTCATCATCGGATTCGGCGCAAGCGACAAGCACGTTGCTCACGGGTTAGATTCTTCGACGGCGATTAGCAATTACGTCATGCTGCGGAAGTACAACTGGGCAGACCGTAGAGTTCCGATGACAACCAATCCCACACCCGCTCGATACGTTCCTATCGGGAATGATCTTCGCAGCGATGATTGCTCCGGTCTTATCCCTTTGCGCTATCGCGCACCATACGTCACGTTGGTGGCGGATAAGCGAACCAATATGGCTGACGGTCTTGGTTTCATGGGAGTAGATCACACTGGCGTGATTGAAGACGATGCTGATCTTACCTACGGCGACTTCAAGCTCGGCTTTATCCCATCTGAGGGCTTAGAAAAGGCTGTCGTTTTCATTATTGGTCGTGAAGAACTGATCGATGATGGCGTCAGGACTTTGGAATCACTGGCGAGCTTCCTCAATAAAGATCCGAGGTCGAACGGTCGGGCGTACATCAACGAACTTGCAAACGGTGCGGTTGGAAAGCTGGTCCAATGGGACGTCAAGGAAAACGTCCTTATTGGTCGATATGAGCCTAAATATCTCGGCTCCGAAACTCTAAGAAGCAAAGTGTTTTCTGGGGCAGCTTCTTTTTCAGTGTACTGGGAAAGCCGAACTGGGATCAGTGGGTCTGACCCCTTCGCGTATAGCGACGATGAGAAATCCGGTTTCATTGCCTGTTTAGGTCACAGCTTGAACGCTGACAGAACCAGTGGCGACAGGAACAATGCGATGCCGATCCCCGCGCTGAGGGATGCAAGCCAAATCCAAAACAAGTACGCGTTCGATTACAAAGAGACTGCGGCGCGTGGATTGCGGTGGGTCTTTTCCCATCCGTTGACTGAGGAAAACGTAGGCTCCTACATTCATTTGACGAAGCCCCATAAGTATCACTTCGGCGTGCTCCCTCCCTCACAAAATAGTGGGCTTGACGGGCGTTCTCAAGCGGTACTTGATGGGGGATGGTCAACTGCACATCAGACGCTTAGTGATTCGATGTCATCTAAAGGCGTGTTCTTGACGACCGATATTTTCAGGATCAACCGTTGTCCAAATACTGGCAAAATGGTTATCGGCGGTGACTGCGAAGTTTACTTCACCGAAGCCCATACGATCCCAGAAGTATCAGGAGATGCTGGAAAAGGGACAGCCATCACCTACTCTCCATTGGGTGTTCATGGCGTTTGGCAAGACACCGATACAGGTGAGCTGAGCCAAGAGCATTTGAATTGGCCGACATTGTTTGAGCTTCAGCCGATTGCCCGAGAGAAAATCGTTGTGGTTTCTCCGAGCAGTGCGAAGTCCTCGCCGATGCTGACTCGTGGTCGCTCCGGTTCAGCCGGTACGCCCCTTGGTCCGCAAGGGGTCGGCCCTATGGTTGCGTCAGGCAACGTGGCTCCATCGAGACCTGAAGCCTCATTCTTAATGGATCCTTGGCAGCTTATTGCTCGACCGAATAGCACGAAGTTGTCTTTACCTGCCGATGAAAAACACGGTTGGGATGTCCAAGGCTACGATAGCCGTGTCTTGGCTAACAACGCGAATGTAAAGACCATCGAAGTGGTGGAGATTATATCGCAGCTTGAAAAGGATATTGCTGACTTAGCGGTCATGATCGCAGAAGATGAAGCCGAAAAATCAGCCCTTCAAGAGACCATCGATGATTTGAGTAGTCTCATAATTGATGATAGCAGTCCTGTCGTTCAGCTATTGAGGAAGCTGCTCTCCGCGCTTAACGTCGATCTCAATAATATTTTGGAATCAGAGATTCCCGGTGAGCTTGAAGGCGCGTCTGTTTTTACTGATGCCCTCGCCATAAGAGCAGAGAAAACGCGAAAGATCGCCGATGCTCAAAAAGCTGTTGGGGAGATGGAAGAAATCCTTTCAGCTCTCGGTGATGAGTTAGAGACAACAGAAGACGCATTAGCGCAAACACAGAAGTATTTGGTAAATCTCATAGAACAAGAGGGCTTCCTCATTGGTGAAAAGAGTGGGGTGGAAAACGAACTCGCGAAACGCCTCGAAGATAAATCCACTATTCAAGAGGCTTACGATTCGGCATCTGGCGATTACACCGATCTGACGACCTTTTTGAGTCAGAATGCGACTGCTATTAAGGAACTGGACGAGAACTTTGACGAAGAAGCGGATTGGTACAGCGACGACGAGCAGGTTAAAAAGTTAGTCGAAGAGAGAAAGGGGATTTTTGCTCAGCTTTATGAAAAGCGGACTGAAATGTTCCAATTGAAGGAACTCCTTGAGCAAAGGTCGGATGACATAGCTGAATTGCAGGCAAAGCTGGCTGAAATAGCCCCACAGCTTGTGGAGGTAGTGAACGCTAAAGAGGTTACTCTGGCTGAGGAAAAGGAAATTAAAGCCGTGCTGGATTCACTCCAAGCGAGGCTAAATCCCATCCCTGGCGAAGTGAATGCCATGGTTGCTGAGGGTTGGGAAACATTGTTTGAGGCTGACCGTCTTGCTGAGCTGACCGCTGTAGGTGTGGATGCTTCCATGTCACCTGGTCTGAGGTCGGTTCGCGAAGCTGTAATTGATCTGCTTGGTGATGCAGGCGACGATCTCAAAATGATGTCCATAGAATGGGCTGGGGAAGAATCCCCATTCATCAACGATAATGACGTCAACCATTGGAATCAGTACAGAACAATCTTGCAAGAGATTGAGGCGGTTGAGGAAGCTATCGCGGTTCTTCTTGAAGCCGCCGATGTTGAACAGATTGCATCACTTGAGGGTGAATTGAGGCTGAAATCCGCGAGCGTTGATGCAAACAAAAACCGCAAGGCGAACGCCGAAGAAGAAGCGGAATTCTGGAAAGTCTACAAGATCAAGAAAGGGGCTTCTCTACCGTCAGGTGAGGAACCTGTTATTGCGGACGATGCAACATATTCGTGGTCTCCTGCGGGAGAGTGGTGGCAGCTTTATCAGCCAGCTTGGGATCAACATGGACCCAATGCGTCTGAGCCGCCTCCAACCCTGAAGATTGACCTTACGGAATCATTTACTCAAGCTGTTGGACCCGGTGCTGGGTTGAATACGCCATTCCCAAGTCGTTTCCCACGAGGTGTTCGACTCAATCGTATGTGGGTAAACTTTGGTGTGTGGGGAACACCCCCTCATCTCAAAGGTGTACGGACAATGGACGAACTCCCAGGATTCGCTCCAAACGACCAACTGAATCAGTCCAAGGAAGACGTACTCAACCAGCTTTACATTAGCTTCAACCTTGTCCTTGAGATTCCTGGGTCACAAGCACGGGCTTTGGAGTTAGATACAGAGCACCCGAGAGGCTCGGGCACCGCAGCGTTCCCATTTGGAGATCGCGCCCCGACAAGCTCCTACACTCACCCGAAAAACGCTGACGACGGGGAGAGACTGCGTGCTTGGCCGGGGGGCACGATTGTCGTACCGCTTTACGTGAACCGAGAAGCTGGCGATATGATGCCTAACGTCATGGAGCGTTTTGTTACTGTTGGTCCAGAACCGTCATACAACTCAACGTACGTTGATGGCGGAAACGACCCTAAATATAAAGACTGGTCGGGTGGGCATTATGAGCACGGTTTTGGCGCATCAGGACCAGACCTTGATCCTAATCTTTACGACAGCAAGAGCTTGAACACGGACAGGCAACGTATGCACTGGAAGGGATATAAGTCTCCTAACTTCCACGCTCAGCTACTCGTCAACTCATTCAACCCCGTTGTTTGGGGGGGCATGGACTACTCAAACAAAAATCACAATATCGAGGCGAACTCACGAAAGGGTGTCTTTGAGGAAACCAAGTTCTCTCGCGTGCAGGCTTCGGTCTTCCCGAGGCAGTCTGTAATGAGTGGTGGGTTGCGGTCTTGCTTTACGAGTGGTTTAGTTCCCGACGGATCCGTGTTCACAGATTTCGAGCCGCAGTCGCTTTCCGCAGCGACAATGACTGGGATCACTATCGCGCACTCAGCCGCGTTCATGGCACCCCCAACGGTTGAAGCGGGTAGTCTTTCAAAGAAGAACTTGGAGGGTGGTCATAGTTGCCCCCACGCGTTCACAGTGGCACTGACGCCAGTTGGTGATGAGTACATTCCCACTGAAGATCCTATGGACCCTAAAACAGACCTCGCGGCAAGGTACGGGCGGCGTCTTGAGACGAAAAAGGGTCTTGCTCCGACAGTAGAGAACGCTCGGCAGTTCAAGGTCGGTAACTGGCTTGATCGCATCAAAGCCAAGTATGGAATCGCCGCACCTTCGGGATCGATGCTGCCCCCAGGATCAAGAGTCTTCTTGGAAGTCGCGGTGGGACCTGGACCCGCTGCGAAAGACCAAGACCCAGAAGCCTATTGTGCCGCTGGAACTTGGGTCGGCAGCGTCAAGCTCAGTTTCGATGTTGAGACCGTCGATGGCACAGCTTGGACAAGCGACGTAAACATTCTTGGCGATGAGGAAGGATAACCATGAGCAGTAAGACAGTATCTCAACTCGCCAAGAGCGTCGCCAAACGAGCGCGAGACGAAGCAAAAGCTAAGGGTGTGAAACACGTTCTTGTAAGGCATCATGCGCGACGGGTTGCTTCACGGGTGTTGATCTCGAAGAAAGCCCCCGACAACTTGATTGCCGAGTGTCAGTATTGGACAAAAGAGCTTGGACGTAAGCTCAAGGCACAAACCAGCTTGAGCTTTACCCGACAAGGCGGTTGCCAAATCAGCTTCACCGAAGATTGGGGCGGCTACTCCATCGAGGCACACGAAATCGGAAACGTCATCGTGTGGTCTTCGGGTCGAGACAAGGCGGCAAACCTGCCTCGCGAGATCGAGAAACTGGCTCAGAAATCCAAGCGCGGAGCGATGGCTCTCTACCGCGAAAACTCTCCGAGTGTGAGTGCGCGAGAGGTAGCATATAGGTGGGCGTCGAAGGAGGGCTGCAAATGAAAGTCATCGTAAACCACACAGACAATAAGCTCATCGAAGTCGGCAAATCCCCTGAGATTGGAGAACACATGTTCGTCAACGGGCGTTATTTGCTGCCTGTTCCTGAAGGCTCTGATCTCGACATTGAGAAAGGT
>MDTC01064818.1_pt1 | contig 11017 bp, 14 predicted proteins | sample 811181 | NCBI WGS metagenome assembly MDTC01 (sample SAMN05326644, study PRJNA326480) | marine metagenome | isolation source: seawater | place: Pacific Ocean: North | collected 2011 | reverse complement strand
TGTCGGACACGAATGCCCCTGCCTCGAGTATATTTATAAATAAAATTATCTATAGATTTATGTTATGGAGAAATTATGTACGAAATAAAAGAGTGGAATGAAAGTATAGATCTATCAGATTTCTATGCTGAAGCTCGTAAAAGAGGATTACACAATAACGACTCACACGAGTCTATGATTAAACCATTCGAAGATTTGCCAAACACTACTGTGTTGCTGCTTTACTATAACAATGAAGTAGTTGGAACTGCGATATCTCATCCTTTTGATGAGTATGAGGAAGGTAGTTATAGAATTTTCGCTCGGCTTTGTATGTTCACTGACAAAACACCTTTACAGCGAGTTGGAACAATTGTTGAGGCATTCAAGTATCATCAGAATACGACTTCTAGATTCTTTTTACCAGAATTTGCGAAGAGAATAGATGCTAACATGTATTTCACGACTCATCCAGAAGATACTGGCGCTATGAAGATGGTGCACAAAGTTGCAGCAAAAGCTTTTGCGAAATACGGAGATGCTGAATATATGGGTCAGTTTGATTATAGAGGCCGAGATCAATCTGTCTGGAAAGTGAATACTGAGAAATGGTTATCTGAACTGGATAGATATCCTATATATGATCACTTAACATGATTGGAAAACCAAATGAAGTATAGTTTACCGGTTGATATTGACATTGATATTGAATATATCAAAATGCTATTCAAGCAAAATTATGCGCATCTATTTGAGCAAAAAGATGAATATCATAGTTATAGGTTTATTGCGATTGATATAAAAGAAGATGTTGGACTAGATGATATATCTGATCAATTAGATAGTCCTTTTTCGGTGCAAAGGTTTTTTAGAACTCGCGCTAACACAAATGGTCCTATTCATATTGATTGTAATCGTGCAACCAAAGAACGTAGAGAATGGGCTATAAACGTACCACTATTTAATTGTGACAATTCGTATATGGAGTGGTTTGATCATGACGATTTTGGAGAATTTTCATGGTGGCCAGAGGCAGGATTTATCAAGCCACCTCAAGATGAGATGGATGATTTTGAATTAAAAATTAAACCGTCTGAAAGAATTATTTTAGAATCTTCGATGCTAGTAGAAACCAAATCTATGCATAGAGTTTATAACTTAGATAATCCTCATGATAGAATTATCTATAGTATAAGAGGAGATAACAGTATTACATATGAAGAAATTTATGAAAGACTTGCAAATGGATGATAAGTTTGAAATACTAAAAGATTATGATACTTGGATTTTAAAATTTTCAGGAGGTTTAGATTCTACGCTAATACTTCATTACATGCAAAAGGTTCGGACAAATCAAGAAGTATGGCTAGCCACTGGAGTAAATGATAATGAACAAATATACAGTGGACATGCTAGAGATGTCGTAAAAGCTTTAGATGTAAAAAACATCTATCATTTACTATATCCTCAACCACACTTCACCGGTGAAGGTAAGCATAGTGAAGACTATAAATTTTATGAAAGATGTATTTCTTTGTTTCACAAAGACAAAACAATCGTCATTCAAGGAAGAACTAAAAATCCACCTTTTACTATTGATGGCGAAGACGAAATCAGAAACGATGGAGGAAAGGAATTAGAAAACATTTTAGGATTTACTGTGTATAGACCGTGGGCAAACGTAGATAAAAAACAAATAATTGAATCTTACCAAGAACAACAGATAGAAAACTTAATACCTCTGACCAGAAGTTGTATTTCTCTTACAGAAGATGAGTGTAAAAAATGTTTTTGGTGCAAAGAAAGAGAGTGGGCAATTGGTTAGTAATGATGAAATAACTATCATTGATTTTGATTTCAATGAAGATAAGCTATTATTGTATTATGATAAATTCATGGAGCACGGAGAAAAATACTCAGATCCTCGAGGAACGTTAGACAATTGGAAGGTGGCTCGAAATATTGAATTTGATTATGCATCTGAGCTATGCAAAGAATTTGATATCAATGGATCACCTAGGTTTTACGAGTTGAAAGCTGGGACTACTTTGCCTATGCATGTTGACTATGGCACAGAATGCTCAATTAATTTTTTGATTGGTGATAGCAAGCCGGCACCGGTTCAATTCGAATCAGGAAACGAGTACTTTTATAAATGCTGTTTGCTAAATACGCAAAAGACTCATGGTGTAACAAACGTAGACGAAGATAGAATGCTTTTTAAATTATCAATATTTGATGAGACTTATGAGCAAGTCCGGAGTAAAATCTTAGAACGTGTATAAATAGATCTATGAATATTCATTACACCGACATCGCTGCTGAATCAGAAACTGCAACTCTCGATACTTCAAGTTTTGTTGATGCTGGTCGCGCTTCTTTTATGAGATGGTTTGAAGACTGCGCAGCAAATGGACTTACTATTACTGAGACTCCCATGGTGTTTATTCTTAAAGCAAATGGAACTCCTATAGATTATGATAATTTCAATTTTGCAGAATCTCCTAAGCTAAATGTAGTAGAAAATATTCGTAGCTTGAAAAATCATGTTACCATCAGAACGCATTATCCGGATCGTCATTCCACATATAACGAAGAGCAGGACACATACACTTACAAAGGCCAAACAGCGAGAGGCAAGACAATGTCGGGATTCAGTGATGAACTCGCTGCTGAACTTCATTTGGCTAATGTGAACGAAAGTAGCTTAATCTATCCGGAAATTTTTGTTAACAAGCATTTTCAATTTGGACAAGTCCCAGAATCTACTAACAGCTTAATTAGTCAGTATCAATCTAGATACGAATCTTTTAAGACTATAATCGGTTCTGAGATTGTCGACAATCCACGTCACGGTGTTAATTTGATTCATCTTGGCTGTTTGAACATAGAACCAGCAAATGATATTGAGGTTATTAACAGCATTTCTTTTTAAATTATGTCCTGGCATTGCTCATTACCATACAGCCACATATATACAGATCCTGCCGGAAGATATCGGCTTTGCTGCGTATCGGCCCCCTTAGATAAAACTATACACAACTACAGTCTCTCTGAATATTTTTATTCAGATGAGATGAATTCTTTGCGCAAAGAATTTGAAACAGGAAATTTAGACAAGGTTAAGACTTTATGCATGAAATGTATAGAACAAGAAAAAGCTGGAGACATATCGTATCGTCAAGAATGGTCTGAAGAAATAGAACAATTGAAGTGTGGCGAAAGACATATGACATTTAAATTATCAATGTTCGGCAGCTACTGCAACTTATCTTGTTACATGTGCGACCCAGTCAATTCTACTAGAAGACACTCCGATTTAAAAAAGATTGACTGGCTAAATGAATTTTATTTCGAAAAACAAAAGCCTCTTGATATTGAAGATACGCTAGTTCAGCTAGAAGAATTTTTGCCTTACACTACAGCATTTGTTATCATAGGCGGTGAACCACTACTGATAGATTCGCATTATAGATTTTTAGATGGACTAATTGAATCAGGACATGCAAATGAAATTTCATTGAACTATACTTCAAATCTGACAATGAGTGTTGATAAGTTTAATTCATACGTAGATAAATTTAAGAATGTAAGATTAAATGTTTCTATTGATGGATTGTTTGACAGAAATGACTACATACGCTATGGATCAGATTTTCAAACTATAGTTGAGAATATGCATAAGCTGAAATCTATAACCAGAGTTTATTATACGGTTTCTATCTTATCAGTTTTTCAATGCAACGAAGCCAATAAATATTTTGGTGATAAAGTAGCAGACTTCAACATAGTCGATTCGCCTGACTTTCTTTCTGTAAGACATATGCCTCATGAAATAAAACTAGAATTATTAGATACCATTCAAATACCGAAAGTAAGATCTGAATTAAAAAAACCAAGAGATGAAGTGCAGTGGCAAAAAGCTTTAAAATATATTTCTGATTTAGACAAGAACAGAAATAGAAAAGCAAAGGATATTTTTTATGAGCTTTCAGAGTTTCTATAATACAGAATCTTATTTTGGAAAAGAAGATCAAAAGTTTTTGTATGAAAACTTATTAGTAAATTATACCGATCCCGTTACTATTGCAGAAGTAGGAAACCTCACGTGGAATTCAGCAAAATACTTTTCTGCTAACTTGCATCCGGATTCAGTGATACATAGTATTGATATTAATAAAAACACTAAACCGGATGATTTTCCATCGAACGTCAAGGATGAAATATTAGAAAGTATAAATTGGTTCCCGGCAAGTAAATTAGATTTTGTGTACTTAGATGGAAATCATGATCCAGAATATGTGTACAAGGAAATAAAGCATTTTGAAAAATATACAGATATTATTGCAGGTCATGACGGTGAGCAGGTTGCGCAAGCAATCATGAAAATTCTAGGAGAAAAAGAATATAGGATACAATTCACATGCAATTCTTTTTCTAGTTCATGGATTCTAAGATATGATAGATAAATTTCCATCTAATGAAACTGTAGACCAGTGGTTGTACAAAAGTAACCACATCGATACGTCATACGATAAATATGAAAATTACTTTGCTGAAATTGAATTAGACATTGACGTTAATCAACTGGCTAAAGATTGCGTCGAAGCGTTCGATCATTTTGGATGGATTGGATTCGCAAATATATTTTCCCCAGTCATGCAAAGATCTACATCCTATGGAGGACTAAGTTTAGTTTATAATCCGGACTATCAGTTTTCTCTGGAAGATGTTCATATGCACACATTAGGATATCCTCGACTTACTCTTCCCCAAGAATTCTACAATGAAAAAGATATATGGCTTAGAATGATTAGCAAAAAAGTCGATAAAGATTTTTATAGCATCCTCAATCAAGAAGGTTATCTGCAATCTTTACTATTCTTATTTGATAACAATGTTATTGACACGAATCAAATAAAAAACTTGTCAAAGCTTAGTTTCAATCAAGATAAAATACCACTGAAAAATACGTATAACGACACGTATTCATTTAACCATCTAACTCCTGCTGCAAAATACAAAAGTATCGGAGATATCACTAGCAAATTTAAACGTTCAATTGTTAGATCTAGGCTTGCTACTTTAAACACATACAAAGGTGAAAAAGAAACCGGAAATCAATTGAAAGAATATCTGTGGCACAGAGATTGTTCTTGGTTTAAAGAGTTAAGATTTAATATTAGTGTTACTACCGAAGAGAATAATCATACTATTCAATTGATTGATGATACTGGTCCTACGTATCCTTACAAAGCTGGACATGCTTATGTATGGGATACGGATATTCCTCATGTACAACATTCTAAAAAGACTACTGATTTTGATCGTATAAATTTAATATATGCAGTATCACCTTGGTTTGATTACAATGCTGATAACAATGCATGGTACCCTAATGAATTTTGCCAGAAAAAGCATCCATTAGATATGCTTTTAGATGGTGATGTTATTGATATGGATTTTAAGAATGTACACATCAGTAAAGCAACTACACATTGAGTTGACGGACAAGTGCAATGCAGCCTGTCCTATGTGTATTAGAACAAATCCAAAAACTGGCAAAGCCCAGCCTTGGCTTCTAAAAAGAGAGTTAACTCTTGAAGACTTTCAAGATATTGTTCGACCTGAAGACTTGCTGTCCTTAGAAAAAATTAATTTTTGTGGAAACTATGGTGAGCCTTTAGCTGCTAGAGATTTGATTCCTATTATCAAATACGTTTATAGCAATAATCCAGAAGTTAATATAGAAATAGCTAGTAACGCATCTACCAGATCAGAAGATTGGTGGTGGGAATTACTAGAAGCTACTTACAAAAAACCCTTTAAAATTATATTCGGAATTGACGGTACGAATCAATCACAGAACGAATTTTATAGAAGAAATACCAACTTTGAAAAAATAGTAAACAATGCTAATTTTTTTATTGAGAATGGTGGACATGCAGAATGGCAGTACTTAGTTTTTAAGCATAATGAAAAAGATATTGAAAAAGCTAGGCAGATGTCTATAGACATAGGATTTAAAAATTTCTATACAGTTGCTACCGAAAGATTCTGGTCTGGCGACTATTCTGAATATGTTTACAAAGATGAAAAATATAGATTAGAAAGATCTACCATTACGCCAAACTATAAAACTTATGTTGGCGATAAAAAGATTAAATGTTTTGCGAAAGCTTGGCAAGAAGCGTATATCGATTGTTTAGGGTTCGTTACGCCTTGCTGCTACTTAGGATTGTATCTGTATGCTGTTATAGCAGATCGTCCAATTGACTTTCATAATCAAAACGAATTAATGACAATATTTTCTGAAATGGATCTAAGCAGGTTACAAGGAAGAGGCAAAGGATTGGCACAAGTCGTAAAGGATCCATTTTTCTTTGATCTTCTTTTAATGCATGAAGCTAAAAAACCAGAAAGATGTTACAAAGTTTGTGGAGCTCAAATCAATAAAAAGGAATACGTCGGTGAATCTATTTGATCAGTCTAAAGTATTTAAGCATGTTCATGTTGAGATGACAAACAAATGTAACCTTGCTTGTCCTATGTGTCCTAGGATCGATCTTCTACAAAGAGGAATGATAAACAATAAAGAAGATTTATCTTTGCAGGACTTTAAAAAAATATTCGATCCAATTAAAGATAATATCGAAAAATTTTATCTTTCAGGTAATTACTCTGATCCTCTGATGAATTCAGAGATTGAAAGCATTATTGATTATATTTTAGAAGAAACATCGGCCAGGATTCAAATTGGATCAAATGGATCCATGCGCAATCCAGAATTTTTCGAAAGACTTGGCAAAAAGTTTTTTTCTCATTGGGTTATAACACAAAAGCCAAGTTCTATTTTGTTTGCAATTGATGGACTAGAAGATACGAATCATATCTATAGAGTTAACTCTAATTGGAATAAGATAATGGAAAACGCTAAGGCATTTATTAATGCTGGCGGGTTTGCTGAATGGAAATATGTAGTGTTTGGTCATAACGAGCACCAGGTTGATGAAGCAGAAAAACTTTCAGAAGAATTAGGATTTTTGAGATTTGTAAAAGTTATCTCTACAAGATTTGTAAATTCTGAAGGAGATGTGTATGTAGACGAATTAGATAACAAAGCTAAAAAAGAATCTAAAAAAGCTAAAGTAACTCGAAGTACCGGTGAGTACGATGTTAACAACTACATTCAGAAAAATGAGTATGAAATCAAATGTGATGCTTTACAGAAAAATGGTATCTTCGTAACCGATAAAGGATTAGTTATGCCATGTTGTTGGACAGGAAATGATTTTGGTTATAACATTGACATACATGGTGCAACAGATCAAGGACTGGCATACCTCATGAAAAAGTATCCTAATTGGAAGAAAGATTTAAATGCTATTGAGAACAACATTGTTGATGTTATGCAAAGTTCTTTTTGGAATAGCTTAGAATCTTTGTGGAACATGGAAGAACCGGTTACATGCATGAGACAGTGCGGCAAAAAATTAGATGATATTAAAATAGAAAGTAAATTCATATGATCAATTTTAAACTTTATCTAGATGAATGTGAAATTAAATTTAAGGTGCTTGACACTCAACTTGGCGAAAAGTGGTGGAATAGATTTATTCAAAAGACACCAAAAGATTTAGAAACATTTTCACCGGCGAGTGGAGTTGATATTGGCATGAAGACTCATACTAATATTTTAAAAAACGCTGATAACGTAATTGCCGGACTAGAGCATTTAATCTGGTTTTTAAAGGGCCATGGTTATCCAATTGACGGTGAGTTTGATAGAGATAATTCTCAAGAATCATTAAATAGATTACACGAACATTTTCCGACTAATGTAAATCATCAAAATAATAAACGTATTATAGAAGCACTAAAAGAATATAATTCAGTCATTCATTGGCTTGAACTTTGGGATGCGTGCAAAGCAAACAATTACGAAGATTTAGGAATTACTAAGCTTAGTGTTTACTTTAAATTAAATCTGGAAGAAAAGATTGATTTGCAATATGAAGAATGTACATTCGATCCATCAATGGCTTTTGGCGATATATGCTTAGGTTATCCTCAAGCAGGAAAAAATTTTACAGAGGTTATGGTTTCCAGAGATTGGGATGTTCCAGCAGAGCAAATATTATTACATAGTAAATGGTCTGCAAACGTTAACGTTAATTTCTTTGATATGGCTGCAACTCCTGCTATGTATGAATTTGCACATAAAAAATATATTGAGTTGGGTGGTAAAGAATTTTTTGGAAGAGATTGGGACGACCCTAGACTAGGCAAAGGGTGGATAAAAGTTGCAAGATTACAAGAGCAGCAAGATAGAGAACAAATTTTAAAAAAAGTAAATGAGTCAAGCAGAATACTAGGTTGGGAACAGGTGTGAATTTTGTATGTTTAAAATGGGGAACAAAGTACAGTGCTGAGTTCGTAAACAAACTGTATGGTATGATTAGAAGATATTACCCTGCAGCTGAACTCTATTGTATGACTGAAGATTCTTCTAATATTAATGAAAGAGTTAGAATCATACCTTTGCCAGATGATAATCTGGAAAAATGGTGGTGGAAAATATATTTGTTTAATGAAGAATGGATGACTCTAGATAACGCTATTTTCTTAGATTTAGATTTAATTATTCAGAAAAGATTTGACATTGGATTCGGCGATAAGCCTAAGCTACTATACACAGACTGGATTGATGTAAATCAAATGAGCAAAGATATCTTAACTGATAGATATAAGTATTGCGAAATCAATTCATCGGTCTTAGCATGGAATAAGTATACCACAAGACATCATATATGGGAAGACTTTCAGAAGAATAGAGATAAAATTCTATGCCTGTTCAAAGGGATGGATAACTATCTTAACAATAGAATGAAAGACTCATACGAATTTCTTTCTCCTATCGCACATTCATACTGGACAACAGGAAAAACATGGGCCGATGTTCCTATCATTTTATTTGATTATGAACAAGCGAAACAAGATGAGGTAGATGAACCATGGGTACACGCACAATGGAAAGAATGATTGTTCCTGTATGGGAATGGTCTGAAACACTAGAGCTTATCGCTCATAAGTATCCACATAGATATAAAGATTTTGCTTATTCAATTCGCAAGAATCAATGGGAAGCTAAATCCTGGTTGATGGAAATTCTTTCTGTAGTCAATGAAAAAGAAAATCCTGTTATATGGGTATTAGGTTCTTGGTATGGATCAGTTATAGTTCCACTTATTTTCAAATATATCGATAATGTAAAAGAAGTTCATCTATTTGATTATGACGAAGAAGTATTTGAGATTTGTCATTCACTTCATAAGAAGTGGAATAGTAAAATTGTAAGACACTGCAAAGATATTAATTTTGAAATTGATCTCTTGAAATCTTATGATGTCCAACCAGATATTGTGATCAATACTTCGTGTGAACATATGTGGGTGATGCGAGATCTTTTATTGAAAGACAAAGGCATCTTATATGCTTTTCAATCTAATAACTTTGATTTAGAACCGGCACATATTAATGGCGCTTATTCACTGGAAAAATTTAAAGAGCAGTGTGGTCTTAGCACAATAGAGTATGAAGGTAGCAAACCTTTTCATGACGTTGATGATGAATATAAAAGATGGATGTTAATTGGCTATGCTTAACTTTTTCTGTTCTCTATGGGGTGATAAGTACTCAATCGATTATGTTAACAAGTTGTACTCCATGGTCGAAAGAAACTGCAGTGAGCCATTTTATTTCTTTTGCCAAACAGATAAGACCGGATTTAGAAAAGAGGTTGAAGTACTTCCATTCTTAACTGATCTGCCTCACTCCACACCTGAAGAAATGTGGAACACTGATGATTTTCTTTATGGTTTACCTAGGTTATGGGATAGGCCAAAGCTTAACTATTGGAAACCAAATGGATGGGGAATCACTGGAACGAAAGTTGCATTAGATATTGACATCGTAATTCAAAAAGATATGCAACCTCTGTTTGAATTATTTCATTCACAGGATAAAGCATTGACTGGAAGATCTTGGTGGCACAATATGGACCACGAAGCTTTACCGCAATGGAGAAGGAGATACGGCGCACGCAATAACGGTGGCTTCTATATGTGGAAAGATGATCAAGTAAAAGATATATGGGATGACCTATTAGAATATCATAAATTTATTTACTTCTGCTTTCACGGTGGGTCTGATAATTTTATTACGACAAGACATCTAGATAAATTTAATTTTGTGCCAAAAGAAATGTGGTATAGCTTTAATCGAGGATGCTCTTGGCCAGATGATATTCATATGTATAAACACCGCCCTGATAAAATTATTTGTGTATTCAACACAGATGTAGACCATCCACACCACCTAGAACTAGATAAAGCTGCAAAGGATTTCCAATGGGTCAAAGAGTACTGGCAGTAAGAGTTGGTGATAAGTATGGCCAAGAATATGAAGACTATCTAGATAGTAAGATAGACAATATAACATGGATTAACGAGCCATTCGATCCACGAGTAAAACTGCAATGGAATAAACTCATTGGTATGTCATATGATATCGATGAGCCAATAGTTGTAATTGATATTGATATTCTTCTTGTTAACAATTACATGGATCTAATTAACTATCCTATTGAACCAGGAGAGTTTGTTGCATTCTCTCCTTGGTGGCAAGAAGTTCCAGATCAAAAGTATAAAATGCAAGGAGGATTTCAGAAATACTATCCAAAAGATTGTAATTATATCTTTGACAAGTTTATGTCAAATCCAGAATACTGGCAGGAATATTACATTAAGAACAAAACAACTGTAGGTCCGGTAAATGGCGAACAGTTCTTTGTTGAAGACAGTGTGAATGAAAGATTGCAAATGAAATTTATTCCACAGAATTGGATTGGCCCATTTGCAAACGAGCCAGATCATGACTATCTAGCTCGTTTAAATATTCTATATCCAGGTGAATGGTATTACCTAGGTGAATTTAATCCTGATGTACGGATGGTACATTTTACTCATCAGGAGAATCG
>MDTC01015515.1_pt1 | contig 11017 bp, 4 predicted proteins | sample 811181 | NCBI WGS metagenome assembly MDTC01 (sample SAMN05326644, study PRJNA326480) | marine metagenome | isolation source: seawater | place: Pacific Ocean: North | collected 2011 | reverse complement strand
GCCTGGTCGAACTGTTCCAGCGCAGCTCGAATGGACCCAGCATTGTAGAGTGCGTCTGCCATCTGCGGAACATCAGGAAAAGACGCCATTTTCTCGAAGTACTTCGCGGCTGTCTCAAAATCCGTCTGGCTTTCATATAAAAGCCCAAGGACCCAGTGTGATTCTGTCGCCTGTGGAGACTTCACATAGTCCCGAATCACTTTCTCATATAGATTAATCGCATCCTTGGTCCGCTCAGCTTGCTCTGTTATGGCCGCCGCGTTGAACAAAGCTATTGGCGCTTTCTCGTGCTTTGGGAACTCGCCAACGAAGCGAAGCATCTCTTTGGCCGCCTTGTCTTTCTCACCATTCTTATTAAGTTCGGTCGCATATTCATTGATTGAAATCGCGATTACGCCAAGCAGTTTCTTCTTCGATAAGACCTTAAAGTTACGCTTCTTAAGCATGTAACGGCCCCAACGTTCCATCTGGTCCCAATCCCGTAAACGATAGTTTGCATCGAACAGCTTTGCGGCGGCATGACCTGCGAACTTATGCTTGGAATGGTATTCCAGAAGGACTTCAAGGCGCTTTACACCTTCTTTGTAGTGGCCGCTATCAATCCAAATCTCAGCCGCAAGAAACGAGACTTCTGGGACCCGGTTATCCTTAGGATAGGTATCGACGTAAAAACCACATGCTTCCAGAAAGTCTGTCTGCAGAGGCTGTAGATCTTTTTTCGGAATCGGCTTAAAATCGTCGCTCTCATCAGTTTTCACATAAGTGACACTGGCTTTTTGAATACGGCTTCGTTTTTTGCCTTTCTTGCCCGTCTTCTCGGTCCCTTGAATCAAACCAGCATCGACCATTTTTTCTTGCTTGGCCAAAATAACAGCGTAGGCGGACTCCTTGGAGTATTTTCCTTTGGGATCAATCTCGACAACGCGCCTGTAATGCTTCGACGCATCATCCCACTTCTTCATTTGAAAGTAGTAAATCTCAGCGAGGAAAAATTCGTACTCATAGATGAACTTGGATTTCGGAAACAACTCGATGTACTGCTCGTAATACACGACAGCCTTGTCGTAGAAGGCCTTCGCTTTTTCTAACTCCTTCTTCTTCTCAGAGTCCTGAGCTTTCTTATGAAACCGGGTAATTAACCAGTCGATTTCCTCTTCGCGATATTGGTTAGACCGAACCCGAGGTTCTTCGAACTGGCTGTTGATGGAGTACCATTTTCGTTTTGGATCCAAGAACTTTACAAAGCGATTGATGGTCTCTTCTGCTTTGTCCATTTTCTCCTGTTTCTTGTACGACTTGGTGATGTAGCTCGCGTACTCAGGAACCTTCTTGCCCTCTTTGTTGTTGGTGATGAGGTACTCGTAGACATCCACTTCTTCTTGGTTTTTGTCTTGCTTGTTGTATATCCGAGCGATGGACTCAAGCTTACCGTTGGCAAGTTTGTGTCCACCTTGCGCAAAGAAATACTCCTGTGCTTTTCGCCATCCATTGGTGGTCTCAGCATAGGCAAGTGTAAGCGCAGAGTATGCCTGGTTGGTAAAATAAATCTTTCGTTTATCTTTACCCTTAGACAACTGCACGACTTTTTGGAATGCCGAGATACTCTCGTCATACGCTTGCAGGTTGTAGTGGACGTATCCGAGCTTGTAGAGCGCGACGGGATATTGAGGGCTTTTTTTGTCTTTGAGAACCTCGATGTACTGAGTCTTGGCCAAAGTCAGAAGGTCTTCGTCGAAATAGAATTCTGCAACAGCAAGATGGGCGGCTGTGCGATACTTAGACTTCGGATGTGCTAGAAACATCTTCCGCATGTACGCTGCGCCTTGGCGCTTTTTCCCAGCCGTGATCAGGCCTTTGCCCAGGTAGTACATGACTTCGTCTATTCGTCGATAATTGGGAAACTCCTTTAAGAGTTGCTGGTACTCGTTCAACGCTTTGCTATAGTCCGCCTCAGGCTCCTTTGGCTTGACCTTTAACGTCTCGTTTAGAAATGCCTCATACCGTTTCTCATAATCGGCTCGAGCCAGAGCATAACGATATTTCGCTTCGTCCCATTCCTTTTCCGCAATACGAAACAACAAATTTGCTTTGTTACGATAGAGCGGATTCTTAGCCAGGATGTCGCGCATCTTTTTTATCTGCCGTTGGCGAACCTTGGACAGACGCGTTTCCATACCCGTGACAAGTTTTTCAACTTCCGCATTTTCCGGCTTGTAGGTGTCTTTGCCAGAATCTGGTTTGATAACGTTCTTTGCCTTCTGGCCCCCAGCGCCTAAACCATCATCACTCGACGTGGTTTTCCGCTTCTGAGCGAATGCCGGAGAACCCAGAACCAGGGTAAAAATGACGGCAGCCGATATAATCCGACTCATTTCTTGCACACTTCCTTGATTTTACTTCGATAGCTGTTGACCTCATCGGACCAGAACTCACCCTCAAATGGCCAGGTCACATATAGATCGCCGACGAATATTGAGGCGATTGCTTCATCGCTTGCCTTCTGCTGGATGTCAGTCTTGCCCTGATAAGTCTCGGCTATTTTCTTCTCGAGTTCTTCCGAAGCCGTATCGTCAATTTCGATCTCAATCTCAGTTTTCTTTGTCTCAAGTTCATCTAACTCATCGCTCAGCCCCTGAAGGATCTGATTGATCTTAAGACCCAGCGCAATGGCACCGTTTTGCTTTTGTTCTTTAACTGTTTCAAGCAGCCGGATGGTCAAGTTATCGCCCAGTGTTTGCTGCGCTTTCTCAACTCGGACAACCTCGCGTCTAAACTGGGTCACCGACGTATAGCCGTCATAGAATTCCGTGTTCGAAATCACCGCGTTTCGAAGCTTATCAGGCAAGTTTACGCCAGCTTTCCCCTGCTTTAAAACAAACGCTTTGTAAAGCGCTTCTGGATCTGGGTAGGCGGCCAAGAACTTGCCGAGGGGTTCCTTCAGCGCAAGGAATCGTGTCTCAATCCGTTTCACGGAACGCCGTGCGTTATCGAAGTGACAGTTATTCATGAATACGGTGGCCTCTAAGAGGTGGATATCGGGCAGAAACTCTCGTTCCCAGTCTGGACCTTCAAGGGTATGGAAAATCCCCAACCCTCGACGCGGGTCGTTCTTAAGGAAGTAGGACCAACCGGCTTCAGTCAAAGCGTTCACGTAGCTCGTCGAATCATAGGGGATTTTCCGATAATAGAAAATCGCTACATCATACGCTTCGAGCGTGTACGCGATTCGTGCTAGGGCCAGATATGCTAAGTGAGCGATTCGGTATTCACCTTTTTTAGTGGCCGTTGTGACAGCCATTTGAAAGTAGCCCGGTACGCGTGCTAGGCGTGCGAATGAGCTCGGGTCGTCTTTATTGAACTCGGCCTCAGCAACACCGATCAAACCACGAAGATACTGCGCTTCAGAATAATCAGAAGCATTCGCCTGAACCTTATCCAAGTACACTTTCGCTTCATCGTTCCGGTTGTAATCGAAAAAGAATTTACCCAGGAAGTAGTGATACGAGTCTTGGAATTTCTGCTTTTTGTCGCCAACGTAATGCTTGGTCAGAGCCTCCAAGGTCACCGGCGTGTAGGCCACCCGTTTCGAGCACTTACGCAAGCCATTGAACGCATCTACGAAGGTTTCACTTTCTGGACCAGCACCGAGAACCTCATGAAATTTAGCTGCAGCGTTACCGTAGAGCTTCATGCCGTAAAGGGCTTTGGCCATACCTAACTTAGCATCCAATGTCGATGCTTTCGCCGGGTCAGCTTTCTTGAGAAACGTGTCAAATTGAACCGCAGCAACCGTGTACTGTTTGTCGTCAAGGGCTTCACGAGCGGATTTGAGAGCAGCGGCAACGCGGCGCCTTTCCTCGGCGACCATTCGTTTACGTTCGCGCTCAGCAGCGCGGCGTCCCGCTTCTCGAATCCGTGCCTCTTCCTTTATGCGACTGACCTCCGCGGCCTCTTGGTCTTGCAAGGTCTGTAATTCGTCTGGCTGGCCGGCTGGCGCCGGTGCTGGCTCAGGTGCGGGCGCAGCACTGCCACTGGATTGAGTCATGGAATCGATGACCGATTGGGCGACGCCGGCCTTCTTCAGCTTTTTCACATCGGATACCGACAAGCTGAATTTGGCTCCAGTGCTCTGAATGGTCTGCTTAATCAGTGCAGGTGGAAGACCCGCGTTGTGCATACCAATGACCTGGTCGACGGTCATGTCAGCCGCATGCGCAGTCGATGTCATGAGGGCAACGGCCATAAAAATAGCCGCTATCGCTCGCAGAAGCGGTCCAGCTTTTAGATTATTTGGAGTGATTCGCAACACGTACGACCTCCTTAAATTGTGATTCCGAGCCCAACGGTGAGCTCGACTGGAATTGAAACGCCGCCACCGAATTTCTCAAAGAAGTACTGTCGGTATTCAGTCCGGATGTTGAACATGTCTGTAATGAACCATCTGAAACCAAAGATGGTATTCCCGCTGGCCTTAGTTTTATCGTTACCACTGGGGTTATCTGCAGGCACCTCGTGGGTTTGGAAGAACCCAAAGCCCATACCAACATAGGTTTCAAAATGACTTAATTTGAGTCCGAGCAGGCTGATTTTTCCGTAAATCGGAGCCCACAAGATATTCACATTGAAGTAGCGCCGAATGTACTCCTGAATGTCAGCCCGCTTCAAATCAATCCCAACATCATCAGACGTCAAAAAAGAGGTCAGCGCCGTGGGAGAGTCGATGGCATGGGCAAACGAACCCTCAACCGTGAAGGCTTCTGAGAAGTGGTAAGAAGCCCGCAGGCCGACCGGGTAGTAGATAATAAAGTCATCATTGGGAATGATACCACTGAAGACGGCTGCCTCGAATCGAGCATCTTTTTGGAAGAGGCGACGCTGTACGACTTGAACGGCACGTCGCTTACCCCAAATCTTCGCGAGATCTTTCTCCAAGGCTTTCTCAGCTGCCGAGGCCGAGGTGTCGTCATCACCAGCGGCCTCAGCCGAATTTGCTACCGGTGCTTCGGCGCCGCTTGTATCCGCGCCGTCGTCCTGCGCATTAGCGGTACTGACAAAGCCGGCGACAAAAACCGCCAACGCTAGTAAGAGACGAATCATTCCGATCTTATTCACAGTGTGCTCTCATTCTCACTGGGTCGCGATATGCCCCAGATGCTGTTGGTTAATTTTCCAAATATAGTTTTAAGGTTTGACCATCCAAACGCGGCTGTCTTCACCAGCCCCGCTTGACTCAACCGTTCTCTGCAAGGCCCGCGTACGCTGCTTACCACCAAGGCTTACAGTCACTGACGTCGACATCAGATAGCCACCCGACTCAAATTGCTCATATGAAAGGCTGGTGTCTGACAGCAAGCGCCAGACGCCTTCTATGCGATTTGAAACCACGGATTGCAAATCACTGTTGTCGAGAAACTCGGCGGCGTCTTCAAGGAAGACGTATTCACCGCCTGTCTCACACGCTAATCGTTGGAATTGTTGAGACCGGCCTGAAGGCTCTTCGTAAAAACGGCTTGTTCGTGGCGCACCGAGATGAACAAAGATGATTGGAACGGGTTGTCCGTTGATGCCCTGTGCATAAAGCGGACCTGCGCCATCGTCTGCAAACAAGTCGCCCGACGGGTCACGCTCCTCTGTGCCGTCGCTAAAGACGACAACAACAGGGTTGAGGGGATCGTTGGTTCGGCTTGGGTCAGCGTTGGGCCGAATAATTGACTCCATCGCTCTCTTCAATGTTTCATTCATGGGTGTCAGTCCCTGCTCGTTGAACTGAAGCGAACGTAAGCCGCACTTAACTGGGTCTCGGTTTTTCGTTGGGTTTGAGCAAACGCGCTCCGGCATGCCACAGGCCTCCGCAGGCGTGCACTGAGTGATGTTCCCGCCGCGGTCATTCATTTTAACGAGCGACACAAAGTAATCACTGGGCAGGCCGCCGACCAGTTGGTCGAAAAAAGAAATCCGCTCGTCCCGATAGTCGGTCCGAAGGGTGTTGTCTGGACGACCCGTCATAGGATCGAGTCCAGACAGGCTGCCGGAGTGGTCCATCACCAGGACGACCAGTTTGTTTTGATTCTTGCGGGCCTCGGACCCAGGATAGGCGAAGTCTAGGCCGACTGGCGCGAAGGTAATGCCCTGCTTATCGGGTGTGCCATCATCACTCACGACGACAGCGGGATCGTTGATCTGCGTTCCTTCGTCCTGTGGTGCTTTATCAAAGCTGAAGTTCTGGATGGAAAGCAACTCGCCAAGAACGCCTGTTTCTCGGGCGATGCGGCTATCCGGCACCAAAGCAGACCGTCCGTCTAGAAGCATGACCGACAAGCCGACTTGAGACAAATTTTCTGACACTGGACAAACGCCTGGAACCAACAGCTTTGTAAACGTTGGCTGGGTCGGATCAAGACCAACCGTCGAATCACAAGCGGTTGCCGAAAGTGCGAAAGCAGCAATGCCACTCAACAACCAATTCCGTTTACTCATCAAGAAATTACTCCGTGTAAGCTGGGTCATCAAAGCCCAGAGTTTGTCAAAATCAGCACCGCAGGGCTATCAGACGTCCACCTAACTGTCAACGATCCACACAGTGAATCGGTCTACTTCTAAAGTTTCTGACTCGGACCATTTGACAGCAAGTGGGCGAGGCGCATAATGTTTGTTCGATGCACGTTTAAGCCATCGAATTAAACCGGTTTAGGTGAGGTAAGCCGCAGTGAAAAAATTTGCACTGCGGCACCGCTGTGTCAAATGGCAGTATTTTCAGACACTTAGATAGCTGAAAAAGCGCCACTGGGAACGAGTAATGGACTTCGGGTGTTCAAAGGGGAACATAGATGAGTAAATTTAACCCTCGAAAGACAGCCACGGCTGCTTTCTATATGGCTCTTGCGGCCGTCATGGCCATCGGCGGTTTGACCGGCTGCGATGACAAGATTCGAGCAGCTGATACCGCAGAGATCGATACACGGGGGATCTTTCAATTCGGCAAGCTTCAACGGGATGCAAACGAAGACAGAACGGTCGAGATCCTAAGCGTTGGTGCTGGTGCGCTGCAGATCAGCAGCTTCACCATCGAGTTCGATGGAGATAATCAGCGATTCAGAGATGACTTCACTCTGTACTTCAAAAACGGGCGAGACGATCCGTCAAATTTGCTCATTGATGCCGAAGATAATGTGCGAACAGCACTGCCGATGGTCATCCAACCAGAAGACTCTGTGTTCTTAGTCCTGAACTACGTGGCCCGTACTGAGGGGACGCCCGAAGGCCGCGTCGTTCTGCGAACGAATGACAGTGATGAAGGCCTTGTCACAATTCCAATTACGATCAGTGAAGGATCCCCAGAAATCGTTGTCTCTCCAGGGTCATACGATTATGGTCGCGTTGCTGCGGGACAAACGGCCGAGCACGATTTCATCGTGACAAACCAGGGTCAGTTACCACTGGAAATAAACCAGATTCTCCTCAATGGCTCACAAGATTTTATCCCCTTGGTACAAGATGGGGACACGCTAAAAGACCCGCGTCGAATCGATCGCGATGTCATTCAAACCCTGCAGCCGGGCGACAACATGACCATCACCGTGCGCTATGAGCCGCAGGTTGAAGGGCCTGACACCGCCGAGCTAAGTATCTCGAGTAACGACCCACGGAGTCCCGAGGTTAATGTCACGCTGACTGCAAATGGGGCAACCCCCTGTCTTAACGTGACGCCTCCGGCACTCGAGTTCCGAACGAGTCTCGTCAATCGAACGGATTCACGCCCACTTACTTTAGAAAGCTGTGGTGGCGCATCGGTTAAAATTGGGCGGCTTTATCTCGCTGAAGAAGGCGATCCGGCCTTCGACCTTGTGGAGCCAGAGGGCGTAAACTTCCCAATCCAACTTCCAGCCTACACGCAGGAGGACCAAAGCGCTGGTGCACCAGCTCCAAGTCAGCCGCTTGAGATTCAATTCACGCCGCGAGAGCAGAGAATCCACAATGGAAAGCTCGTTATCGAAAGTACGGACCCCACAGGCGAGCCTGTCAATCCAGGCTGCGCCGGCACCGACATGGATCCATGTTGGTATCGATTAGAGGTCAATCTTCTTGGAAGAGGGGTACTCAATGCATGCCCACAAGCACGCGCGATGCAGGAAGAATTTAATGTCGTCCCCCTCGATGTCGTTACACTGGATGGAACGCCGTCCATTGACCAAGATGGGCCTGATAATCGACCCGTCCGGTATGAGTGGGTGATTACGAGTCGCCCCGATGGGTCGACGTCTCAGCCTCGCGAATCATTTTTTGACCCTGCACAGCCAGCAAATGATGGACCTGAAGACGACTTGACGACGCCGAGTTCGTTTTTCTTTGTCGATATCGCCGGTACGTACACGGCTGAGTTAAGGGTCACGGACAATTTGGGGCTAGACTCAATCGCCTGTGAGAACCCGGCGGTGGTCACAATTGTGGCGCAGCCAGAAGAGGCGATTCATGTCCAACTTGTTTGGCGGACGCCACTAGACGAAGATGAGACGGACGAAGAGGGGTCGGACCTTGATCTCCATCTCCTTCACCCAAGTGCTGAGAACTGGGGCAATCGCCAGGTCGTTGATGCCTATGATTGTTACTACCTCAACCCAACGCCAGACTGGGGACAATTGGAAAATTCCGATGATGACCCATCTCTTGATATCGACGATATCAATGGTGCTGGCCCCGAGAATGTCAGTTTGAATAACCCTCAAGATACAACGCTACTCGGTGCGCCCTATCTCGTCGGTGTCTACTACTACAGCAGCCACGGTCGACAAACAGGCTTCGACTACGGACCGAGTTTTGCTCGCGTCAGAATCTATATCCGCGGTGAGCTCGCGTGGGAATACGAGGGAAGCGAAGGCGATGAACAAATGGGCGAGAAAGAGATGATCGCAGAAGACCATTTTTGGTATGTGGCACAGATCTTCTGGCCATCCGGTGAAGTCTTGGTCCGCGATCTGTACAGCGAGAGTGCGCCGTAAGGTTGATATGCTTGACCTGATCAGGCTTCAATAACTACGATGATTTTGAAGACCCCGTGCCGTCTGTCGGCCGGGGTCTTTTTTGTCATATATTCCCTCCGGCCAATCGATTGATGGAGATAAAGAAATAATGAAGCCCAAATGTTCAATACACCTCCTGTTCGCCAGCGCTGTATTGCTTGGCTTCGCTTGTAGCGAACAGACACGAACCCAAACACCTTTGTTTTCAGTCGACCCACCGCAATTTAATTTACCCAAGTTGGGCGCGGGCCAGAGCGATGAAAGTACTGTGGTGATTACCAATCGAGGCTCCGGTGTACTCCGCCTCAGCGACATTCAGCTAGAGGACAGCTCGTCAGCCACTGAGCTGACTCTGTTCTTGGGTGCGGGCGATGACTTGAATGATGTACCTGGAGTAATTGAACTCGGTGGCGATGAATCGGTCTCATTCACCGTCGTATACGATCCCGTCGACGACACAGCCGACTCCGGGCGAGTCACCCTTTCAACCAATGACCCCGACGCGCTGCAGGCAGTCATTCCTGTGCAGATCGGAAGCCAAGCCGGTGAGATTTCAGTGACACCGCGCACCCTAGATTTTGGCCGTGTTGAGGTCAACGAGTCGGCTGATCGAACATTCACCGTATCAAATATTGGAATCGCAGACCTTGTGATTACGCGAATGAGCGTCGAAGGACGTGCTGACTTCTCTGCGCGAGTCGCGGACAACGACGCTTTAGGCGATAATTTAGCAGAGCCAATTGTCATCGGCCCGGATGAAACCATCGATGTGACAGTCACCTTCAGTCCGGCAGGTGCCCTACGCGCTGATAGCGAGTTGTTTATCGAGAGCAATGCGATTAACGGACCAAGGCTCAGCGTGAGCCTCATTGCAAATGGCGCTCTGCCCTGCCTGGCCGTGGTTCCCGAAGAACTTGTCTTCGGCTCTGGGCTCATCGTTGAATCCAATGAGGATGATACCCCCAATCAGCTCCCATTGACCTTAGAGAGCTGTGGGACCGCAGCCTTACGCATCGATCGAATCGAGTTCGAAGGAAACGACACAGTCTTCAATGCCATCGATCTCCCTCAAGTGTCTGCTGGAGAACCCATCTACCAATTAGCCGCGGCACTGCCCAATGAGCCGAGCCCCGCTACGCAGATGCTTGTCGGCTTTTGGCCCACTGACGTTCAAGCGTATGGCGGTCGGATTATGATCTATAGCAATGCACCGGAATCACCTCATCTCGTAGACCTCTTCGGTCGAGGTGTCGACAACCAATGCCCAGTCCCAATCGTGACGGATGAAAGCTATGACGTGCCTCCATTGGACATCATTACACTCGATGGAGGTCCGTCTATGGATCCTGGTGGCAGTGTGGAGCGTTGGGAATGGACCGTCGTCGAGAGGCCCGATGGCAGTACCAGTCAGCCTGTGGAGCTGTTCACAGATCCGAGGCGACCGGCGGATGGTGGAGAAGCGGACGATGCAACAACGCCAACCGCCCAATTCTTCGTGGATTTGGCTGGCCGCTACACCATTGAGCTGAGAGTCGTCGACAACCTTGGACAATCCAGTAGCCCAGCCTGCATGCCACCTGTCGCGACTGTGACGATAGAGGCAATCCCCGATAAAGATTTGCATGTGCAATTGGTCTGGTCGACCCCTGATGATCCTGACGAAAGCGATCAATTTGGAACCGACGTCGACCTACATTTTCGGCATGAACTGGCCGGTGATGGCTGGGGATCCGCGGCCAATGAGTATGACGTCTATTTTCGAAATAAAACACCCGATTGGGGGACAGAGGGCGACGTCTCAGATAACCCGTCTCTGGACATCGATGATACGAATGGTGCCGGACCAGAAAATGTTAATTTGGCCAATCCTGAAGTCGGTATCACATATGATGTCGGCGCCATCTATTTCAGAAATGAAAGTACATTTGGCGATGCAATGAACGACCCGCGAGCACAACACCCATCCTACGTAACCGTTCGGATCTTTGCTCGGGGGGAAT
>MDTC01189808.1_pt1 | contig 11019 bp, 7 predicted proteins | sample 811181 | NCBI WGS metagenome assembly MDTC01 (sample SAMN05326644, study PRJNA326480) | marine metagenome | isolation source: seawater | place: Pacific Ocean: North | collected 2011 | reverse complement strand
GTGCAGCAAGTGCTGGTGTTTCTACTGTTACGTCTTCATTACAATCTTTTACTGGAATAACAACAGATACTATAATTAGATATCAATTACCCGGAATATCCACTGCAGTTTTTAATAGAGTAAATGCAGTTTCTACTGATAATACATCTATAGAAGTTGTTGGAATTACTTCGGTTACTGGTGTATTTGAAGGTTCTTTACCAACATCAGATCAAATTGTTGATGCTTTCGTTGGGGCTCCATTTATTCGTGGTGATAGCAAATTATATGCACAATTGTCGGAAGATAATGTTTCAGATTTAAATTTATCAGACTCAAGTATTATTATTACGGAGCAACTTACCGGAAATACCACCACTGCTGATGGTACTTTATCATTAAATATTACTACTTTAGGAATATCTAGTGCAAGTTGGGCAACTTTTGATCAAGAAAGATATTCTATTGGATATGATGATGCAAATAATGGCATTGGAACTATTACAGCAGATACTTTTTCTATAGTAGGAAATACTGTAAGGTTCAATGGACTTACTCCATCAAAAAATGTTACTGTAAATGTAACTGCAACGAAGGATGGAATTAGGAGTAAAATTAAAAATAGCACTAGAAGTACTGTAATAAGTGTAAATAATTCAAAACTCAAGGAGTCTGGCACAACTGATAATGATTCTTCTAATGATGGATTAACATTTAATTCATACTATGGATTGAGAGTTCAGGATGAAGAAATTTCTTTGAATCATCCGGATGTATATAATGTTTTATCTGTATATGAATCTCTTAACAGTGAAAATCCAACTCTAGATCAAATTGAATTCAATTCAATTGCAAATGTATCTTCTAATGCAATTATCGGTGAAAATATTATAGGTAGAAATAGTAAAGCTGTTGCTAGAGTTGTAACGAATTCTACGACCACACCATCCTCATCTTCAAACAAATTAGGTGTTGTTTATTTAACAAGGAATAGATTAAATGTAAATGAAACAGTAGATTTCTTAGAATCAAATATTGAGACTGAAGTGGAATCTATAACTTTTGGAAATTATAAAGATATAACATCTGTATTCTCTCTCGATAAGGGACAGAATGATCAATATTATGGATATTCAAAAATTGTTAGAAATAGAGGAAAATTTGTACCATCAAAAAGATTACTGATCGTATTTGATCGTTATACTACATCTTCTACAGATTCTGGAGATGTATTTACAGTTAATAGTTATGATGAAGAAATGTATGGAAAGTATATTCCAGAAATTGGTAAAGGTTTGATAAGAGCATCAGATACTTTAGATTTTAGACCAAAGGTTTCTGTTTTTGATCCTACAGTAACTACAGACAGATCTCCATTCGACTTTAATACGAGAACAACTGCATTTGATACATTACCAACAAAATTATTAGCTCCAGGTGAAGGTTCTACTGTCGATTTCAGTTTCTATCTTGGAAGAATTGATAGAATTTATTTAAGTAGACTGGGAGAGTTTTTCTTAGAAAGGGGTGTTTCAGCAAAGACTCCCATTCCACCTGTCAAATTAAATAATGATGAGTTTTTAGAACTAGGAACCGTAAATCTTCCTGCTTATCTTTACAGTCCTGATAATGTTACATTTACACTTGAAGATAATAGAAGATATACGATGAGAGATATTGGAAACATTGAAGATAGAGTTGAAAATTTAGAAAGATATACTACATTATCTTTATTAGAACTTGACGTAAAATCACTTGAAATCCAAGATTTTGAAGGTAGAAATAGATTTAAGAGTGGATTTTTTGTAGATAATTTTTCAAATTACGAAAAAATTGATTCATTAAACTCAATTCTTCAAGTAAATCTTGATGAAAATTTTACGAATCAAATGGAACCTTTGAGACAGAGAACTTCTGTCGCATTACAAGTTGCATCAAAAGAGGATAAAACACCAGAAAGTCTTGATCTTAGTCAAAATTTTGAATTATTAGATCCGAATGTGCAAAAAACTGGAAATTTGATTACACTAAAATATGAAGAAGTTGATTGGTTAGAACAACCATTTGCCACTCAGGTTGAAAATGTAAACCCATTTAGTGTTATTTCTTATAGTGGTCTAGTCGAATTAAACCCAGACACTGATATTTATGTACGAACTATTCAATTAGATGATAATGTTATTCAACGCACTGTAAATAGAACTTTACGTCGCAGTGGTCGTCGGCGCGTTGTAATTCAAACTGATGTAAGCACAGTAAGCAGAAATGATCTATTGTCAGTATCTGATGATATTTTTATGAGAAGCAGAAATACTCAATTTACTGCATCTAATTTGAAACCATATACAAGATATTATCAATTCCTTGATGGGAATGGTGGATTTGATTTTATTCCAAAACTTATTGAAATTGCAGATACTCCGGAGCTCATTAATTCGGGAGCAAGTGCAGCATATTCTATTGGGGAAACTGTAATTGGAACTGTTGACGGTGTTGAAAGAATAAGATTTAGATTAGCTTCTCCTTCACACAAATTTGGAGCTTTCGATAATCCAGAAGAATTTTTTGATACTAATCCATATGAAAGATCAACAACTATAGGATCTTTCTATAGTGCAAATTCAAAAGTTCTTAATGTTGATATTCCTGCACTAGTAGCAGAAGCTCAGGGAACATATTTTGGATACTTAGAAGTTGGAATGCAATTGGTTGGACAAACTAGTGGTGCAATATCATATGTTAAAGATCTTAGATTGATTTCTGATTCATTTGGAGATTTAATTGGATCTTTCTTCATTAGAGATCCAAATACGACTCCAGCACCAGCAAATGTTTTAGAAGTTGGTGAATCCACATTCACATTAAATTCAAGTTCTTCTAATCAAGACTTAGTTGCAGGATCTACAGTTATCTCTACTGCAGAATCTGAATTCTTATGTGAAGGAATACTTGAAACATATCAAAGAGAAGTAATTATAACCACCACTAATACAACTATCACATTCGTTCCACCACCACCACCAGATCCTCCTCGACGAGGACGCGCGTGGGAAAGACCCGCTGAAAGGCGCGCTCGCTTCATAAGAGAGGCAAGGCAGGGTCTCAGACCAATGAACATAAACAGAACAAGACGGGATCCTCTTGCACAAACTTTTACAGTTGGTGGGGATATTAAAGTTCCTGGTGATATTGATGTTGAGGAAGATTCAAATGGAGTATTTGTCACATCCGTTGATTTATTTTTCAATACTATTGATGAATCAAACACTCCACTGCAAATTGAAATTAGAACAGTTGAATTGGGTATTCCTACTCTTCAACGTGTAGGAAAACCAGTTATTTTGAGACCAAGATCTGTTGATTCTGATTTAAATGTAGTTACCAATATTAATGTTTCACCTATTGGAGATGTAGCAACAAATGTAAAGTTCCCAGAACCAATTTATCTTGAAGGCAATACTGAATATGCTCTGGTAATAATATCTGAATATAGTAATGATTATGAACTTTGGACTGCTGTAATGGGTGAAACTACCATTGAAACCGCAAACTTACCAGATACCGGAAAAGTAAGATTTAGTCAACAATTTGCTTTAGGATCTTTATATAAATCCCAAAATGGTAGTGTTTGGACTACAAATCAATATCAAGATCTTAAGTTCAAACTCTATAAAGCCAAATTTACCAGTAATTCTGGAACAGCATATTTCTACAATCCACCATTGGATATTAGTAATAATCTGGTCGATAAGTTACAAAGTGATTCTATAAGAACACTTCCAAAAACTGGAAAAATTGGTATTACTACTGTAACCGATTCTGAAATTTTAGGAATACTTACTGCAGGAAGAAAACTTGCTGGGGTAGCAAATAATAATGGCACTGCGGTTATTACGGGAACAGGTAGTTCGGTAACAACAGTCGGTATTAGTACTGGTGGAATAAATTATCCAGTTTCTTTGAGTGATAAATCTGTAGATACGTTTAATATCATTGGAAGAGGAACCGGACTCAAACTCTTAATCAATACAAATGCTTCTGGTATTGTAACAGGAGTTGGAATTGATACTGGATATTATGGTTCTGGTTATCAAACAGGTGATGTTGTTGGAATCGTTACTTCAACAACATCTTCCACAAATCCAACAGGTAGAGAATCTTTAATTTCTATTACTGGAATTACTGGAGCAAATATGCTCTATGTTACAAATGTTCAAGGTGAGTTTGGTTCGTCTGGTTCCGGAAAAGAATTTGCTGTTGGTGCTGCTTTAAGCTACTATAGTGGTTCTACTGGTGATACTATAGTTTCTATGGCATCTACTACTATTGTAAGTTCTTCTGGAGATGGTGGAGTTAATTCTGGAAACTACATGAAAGTCAATCATTTCAATCATGGAATGTATTCAAATGTCAACAAATTAAAATTTGAAAATATTGAATCAGATGTACCTCCAACTTTACTGAATGCAGAGTTATCTTCTACTGAAACTTCATTTATTATCGTTACAGATACTTCAAACTTTACAACTTTTGAAGGTCAATCAGTAACTGCTGGATATCCTGGATACTTAAAAATTGGTCGTGAAATTATTTCATACAATTTTGTTGGTGCTGGTGCTGGACAATTAAACATAGTTTCAAGAGGAGTTGATAGTACAATAAAAACCACTCATCCTTTAAATAGTCAAGTTTATAAACATGAGTTGAGTGGAATTTCTTTAAGAAGAATCAATAACATAGTTACGAATACCTCTTCTAACGCAGATATTGATATGGATAGTTATTTTGTTGAAATTGATAGATCTGCAACATATGGATCTCTTAGATCTGCAGATGGTGAGAGTAACACATCTCAACTTTCATTTAATGGAGAGAAAAATGTTGGTGGATCTGAAATAAGAGCATCAAAAAATATTGTTTTTGATTCCATAACTCCATTTTTTGATTGCCAGACACCTAGTTTAACTTCAGTTTCTTCTTTAATAAGAACTGTTTCTGGAACAAGTGTTGGTGGTAATGAAATATCATTTGTTGATAAGGGATTTGAATCAGTTGAAATCAACCAATCAAATATATTTACTGATCTTAGAATGATTTGTTCTGAAGAAAATCAAAATGAATATTTGACTCAACTGCCAAGATTTAAATCATTTACTGCAGGAGTTACACTTAATACAGAAAATGAAAATATCTCTCCATATTTGAATATTGAACGAACGATTGCAGAATTTTCTAATAGTAGATTAAATAATCCAATTGAAAATTATGCTTCTGATAATCGTGTAAACTCTATATCTGAAGATCCACATTCTGCGGTTTATTATTCAAATCGTGTTGTACTTAAACAACCTGCAACAACCTTGAAAGTAATACTTTCTGCATATAGACACGAATCTGCAGATTTTAGAGTTTTATATAGTCTTTCTAGATCGGATTCTAATGAAGTGGAACAGTCTTTTGAATTGTTCCCTGGATACGATAATTTAATATCCACAACCAGTGGATTTGAAGTTGTTGATCCATCAAAGAATAGTGGATTGCCAGATGTTCGTGTTCCTGCAAGTATAAAAAATCAGTTTTTAGAATATGAGTTTACTGCAGAAAACTTAGATCTATTCAATGAATTTTCCATTAAAATTGTGATGTCTGGAACAAATCAGGCAGAACCACCTAGATTTAAGGATCTTAGAGTAATTGCAGTAAGATGATAAAAGTTGAGGGACATCCAAATCTATATCGAGATGAAAATAGTGGTGCTATCATTAATTGTGATAGCACCTCATATGAAAATTACTTGAGATCTATTTCAAATAGAGATTTGCGGAAAAAAGAATTGGATGATATGAAAAAAGACATTGATGAAATTAAATCACTCTTGAAAGAATTTTTGAATAAATGTTAGCCAGATAAATTAATATAAATAGCTAGAGGTATATTAGAATTAAATAATGGCCGTTTATGTATCCAATATTGTGATTGAACAGGGGTTTGATTTCGATACTTCATTTCAATTACAGGATACCAGAACAAATTCCCCAATTATTTTGAGTTCTACAACATCGGAAGCTATGTTGAGAAAACATTATGGTGCGACAACTGCAGTATCATTTGCGACTACTGTGACTGATCCCGATGAAGGAATTTTGTCAATTTCACTCAATTCTTCACAAACACAGGATTTAAAACCTGGAAGATATGTTTTTGATGTGAAATTGACAAACGATGGCAATGATTTTAAAGCTATTGAGGGGGTTGCATTAGTAAGAGCAGGGGTAACAAGGTAATGCCTAGTATTAACGATAGAATTGGTTCTCAAAATGTAATTCGTGTATTATCCAATGCAGCAGCTGCACCATCCAGATTACTTAATTTAACTGATGTAAATTCCACTCTAAAGACTAGAGATGGAATGATTTTGGTATGGGATACTGCTACAGAAAAATTTTATTTAACAGATACAATAGATAGTGGAACTTTAAATGTTACTGGTATAGTAACATTTTCTAATACATCCACATCAACAGCACCAACTAATGGTGCTCTGGTTATTAATGGTGGAGTTGGAATAGGAAAACAGGTATTCATTGGAGATAGGTTATCTGTTGCTGGAATATCCACATTTGCATCGGATGTCGATATTAATGCAGCTGTTGATATTTTAAATGGATTAACTGTAAATTCAACATTTAAATCTGTAGGGGTTACAACTCTCGCATCAGCAGGAGGAATAACAACAACAGGAGGAGATTTATTTGTTGGAGGTGATTTTTCCTCAAGTGGAAGTTTATCAATAACTGGCAACACAAATGTTGTTGGAGTAATAACTGCAACAACACTTGATGTCACTGGGAATATTAGTGGAGCAACTCTTGATATTACTGGCAACACAAATGTTGTTGGAGTAATAACCGCAGCATCACTTGATGTCACTGGAAATATTAGTGGAGCAACTCTTGATATTACTGATTCTGTTACATTTGGATCGAATGTAACGATTGGAGGAACACTTACTTATGATGATGTAAAAAATATTGATTCAATTGGTCTAATTACTGCTAGAAGTGGTATTGAAATTGGTTATCCTGGTGCTGCTTCTACTTTCAGTTCTAGTGGTGATATTGTTTTGTCTAGAAACTTATATGTTGCAGGTCTCTCCACTTTTGTTGGTATTGCAACATTTTCAAATGATGCATTTGTTGCAGGAACACTAACTGCAGGACTCATTGATGGAGGATCATACTGATGGCAAAACCAAGTACTAGACAGGGACTTATCGATTATTGCTTAAGACAACTTGGAGCTCCAGTATTGGAAATCAATGTTGCCGATGAGCAAATAGATGATTTAGTTGATGATACTATTCAATATTTCAACGAAAGACATTATGATGGTGTTGAAAAAATGTACTTGAAATATAAATTGACGGAAGATGATATTAGTAGAGGACAAGCAAAAAACACTGATGGTGTTGGAATTGTAACAACAACAGGTACTTCTACGATAGTTGGAACGGCAACTACTTTTAGTTTTTATGAAAACTCAAATTATATTCAAGTTCCAGATTCTGTAATTGGAATTGAAAAGGTTTTTAAATTTGATACAAGTTCCATTTCGGGTGGAATGTTTAGCATCAAATATCAGTTATTTTTGAATGATTTGTATTTTTTTAATTCGGTAGATCTTTTACAATATCAAATGACAAAAAGATATCTCGAAGATATTGACTTTTTATTAACTACGGATAAACAAGTTAGATTTAATAAGAGACAAAATAGGTTGTATTTGGATATTGATTGGGGTGCAGAAACTAAGGACAATTATCTTGTGATTGAGTGTTATAGAGCTTTAGATCCTGCAGATTTTTCTAAAATCTATAATGATAGTTTTGTTAAAAGGTACTTAACTGCTTTAATTAAAAGGCAGTGGGGGATAAACATGATGAAATATAGTGGAACTAGGCTTCCTGGTGGTATTGAGTTAAATGGTAGGCAATATTTTGAAGATGGACAAAGAGAATTGGATGATATAAAGCAAAGAATGTCTTCAGAATATGAAGTTCCACCATTTGATCTTATTGGATAATAATTATGTCATTAAATCCGTTTTTTCTACAAGGATCCACTAATGAGCAATATCTTGTTCAGGATTTAATAAATGAACAATTAAAAATTTTTGGAATAGAAGTATATTATATACCAAGAAAACTAATTACTACTGATGATATTTTGGGAGAAGTTCAATCATCAAAGTTTGATGATAGTTTTCTCATAGAAGCATATTTGAATAATTATGAAGGATATGCTCCTGATAGTGATATTATGACAAAATTTGGTCTTAGGTTGAAAAACGAAATAAGTTTAACAATTTCAAGAGAAAGATATGAGGAATTTATTGCACCGTTTTTAGAAGGTATTTCCTCTGGCATTAGAGATAATATAATCACTGGTTATGATTTTGGTGATTTGATAACCAGACCAAAAGAAGGTGATCTAATTTATTTTCCTCTTGGAGAAAGATTATTTGAAATAAAAAAAGTTGAACATGAAAAACCTTTTTATCAATTGGGAAAAAATTATGTTTATGATTTGAGTTGTGAACTTTATGAATATGAAAATGAACAGATTAATACTTCTATTGATGAAGTAGATAATACAGTTGAAGATGAAGGATATATTACAACATTATCTTTAGTTGGTTTAGCAGCTACTGCTACAGCAATAGCAGGAATTACCACTAGTGCTGTAAGTCAGATATTTTTAAATAATGATGGAAGTGGATATAGTTCTACCCCAACAGTGACTTTTTCAGAACCACCATCTGGTGGAATTAGAGCAACAGCTGTTGCTATAACCACTAGTATTGCAAATGTTCAATCAATAAAAAGACTTGAAATTACGAATGGTGGATCTGGATATATTACTCCACCAACAATCACATTTTCTGGTGGTGGTGGAACTGGAGCAGCTGCAACTTGTTCTATTGGAGGAACTGAGTTTAGTGTCTCAACATTAGTAATTACAAATGCCGGTCTTGGATATCCTGTGGCACCGATAGTTACAATATCTGGACCAATAGGATCTGGAGTAACTGCAACAGCAGTTGCTACAGTGGATGGAAATAAAATATCGACTCTTAGAATTATTAATCCCGGTCTTGGATATACAGAAGCACCAACAGTTACTTTTGCGGGATTCTCTACAGTTGGTGTAGGAACTTTTGTATATAACGAAGAAGTTACAGGACAAACTTCAGGAACTAAAGCAATTGTTAAAAACTTTAAGAGAGATACTTCTTTAGATGCGATTAATCCACCAATCATTCTTGATGTAGCAATAAATAGTGGTAAATTTAGTGCTGGTGAGATAATCGTCGGTTCTACTTCTTCTGCAGAGTACGTTGTCAAATCACATGATTTGGATAGTAAAGATGATACATATGATCAAAATGAAGAATTTGAACTAGAAGCAGACAATATCTTAGACTTCACAGAAACTAATCCATTTGGAGAAATTTGATAAATGTTAGGAACTTATTTTTATCACGAAATTATAAGAAAGACTATTATTGGATTTGGAACTCTCTTCAATGACATTAATATCAGGCATTTAAATAATGACGGAACTGTTTTGGACGAAACCAAAGTCGGTCTTTCTTATGGTCCCATGCAAAAGTTCCTGACAAAAATTCAAGAACAAGAGCAGTTGGATAGAGCCATAGCAATAACTTTACCAAGAATGTCATTTGAAATGACAGGAATTCAATATGATTCTACAAGAAAAACTGGTGTAACTCAAACCTTTAAGGCAGTAGATGGCACTAACATGAAGAAGGTTTTCATGCCAGTTCCTTATAATATAACATTTGAATTGAATATTTTTAGTAAATTAAATGATGATGCCCTCCAAATCGTTGAGCAAATTTTGCCATTTTTTCAACCTTCGTTTAATCTTACTGTTGATCTGATAAGTTCAATCGGAGAAAAAAGGGATATTCCTGTTGTTTTGGACAGTATTGATTTTCAAGATGATTATGAAGGATCTTTCCAAACAAGAAGAGCACTTATTCATACTTTAAGATTTACTGCAAAAACATATCTGTTTGGTCCTATTAGTGATACTACTGATGGTCTTATCCGTAAGGTTCAAGTTGATATTGCATCAGATACAAATACTCAAACTGCAAAACGTGAAATGAGATACACTGCTGTCCCTGATCCAATAACTGCAGAACCAGGTGATGATTTTGGATTTACTGAAGATTGGCAACTTTTAGGGGATTCTAGAGATTATAGTCCAACTAGACAAACTGATATTTGATAAATTATGAAAGAAAATTATGACTCCATCGACAAAGCTCTTAACACTGAGAGTGATATTGTTGATATAAAACCAAAAAATACTGAAATCGAGTTGTCTAGATCTAAAGAAATTGATATTGAAAAAGATTATAGTTATAGTCGTGCAAATCTTTATTCTTTAATAGAGAAGGGTCAAGAGGCAATTAATGGAATTATGGAAGTTGCTGGAGAAGGTGGAAGTCCTAGAGCATATGAAGTTGCAGGTCAGTTAATCAAGAGTGTTGCCGATACTACGGATAAGTTGATAGATCTTCAGAAAAAATTGAAAGATGTGGAAGATAATACAAAGAAAACTACAAATAACGTGACAAACAATGCCGTCTTTGTTGGATCTACTTCAGAACTTCAAAAAATGCTCAAGCAAGGTTTTCTAAATAGTAATGATTCAAACACTAAAAATGAAGAAGTGTAAGCAAGGTTATTACTATTGCCATACTGATAAAAAGTGCAAACGAATCCCTACTGGATATCGTGTAGGTTTCGGTGGATATCTTCGCAAAGAAAACGAAGATGAAAAGGAGGAAAATGGAAATAACAAGAATGGCAATGGAAATGGGAATGGGAACTCTAATGGGGGTTCTAATGGCGGAGGGGTCAGTGAAGGCACCCTTCACAAGTGGTTTAAAGGATCCAAGTCAAAAGATGGTAAAGGTGGTTGGGTCAACGTTGTCACAGGTGGGACT
>MDTC01157656.1_pt1 | contig 11020 bp, 8 predicted proteins | sample 811181 | NCBI WGS metagenome assembly MDTC01 (sample SAMN05326644, study PRJNA326480) | marine metagenome | isolation source: seawater | place: Pacific Ocean: North | collected 2011 | reverse complement strand
TTCATACGCTTCTTCGCCTCGGACTTCGGCGAGTGCTGCGGCGTTCAACATGATTGTGCACTTAGTCATTATGCTTTTCGCTGAAAGATTGGCCTTGGTTCTCGTCACGCTGAATGCGGAGCGTTGTCGTCCAATTCGGTGCTGCTATTGTGCTCCCGATGCTGGCGGTCGTTTCCCTAAGCCGTGCAGGGTTACATGGATGCCACTGGAATCAAGCGGACGGGCGAGTAAGACCAGTTCTGGAAAGGAGGCCCTTACCCAGTGAGAATGGATGTCCTAACTACTCGGCGTGGAGTTTGGCTCGAATGAAGGTGCGTGAAATATCCCAATGCAGGTCATGTCGGTCAGAATCGCTTGTACCTATTCTCTCTCTGGGCCAACAATACGTGTCCGATTTTGTGGATGGGATGGATGGGGTCCGTGAGACGGTGCCGTTGGAGCTGGTCCTATGTAAGGGCCTTTCAACAAGCTGCGGCTTGCTGCAACTCAAACACACGGTCTCGGCAAAAAAACTCTACGCCAATTATTGGTATAAATCTGGCGTCAACGAGTCGATGAGAATGGCCCTTGCAGGCATTGCAGAAAAGGTGGAGACGGTCACCGGATTGGGCGCTGGCGATCTCGTGTTAGACATTGGATGCAATGATGGAACCCTCCTACGCAATTACAGAACCTCTGACGTCACCCTCGTGGGATTCGACCCAGCAAGAAACCTGGCCACTGAGGCAAAGCAAGGAACCACACATATCATCACTGATTTCTTCAATTCCCATGCTTTCCAGCACCACTTTGGGAATGAAAAGGCAAGAATCGTTACCAGTGTGGCAATGTTTTACGATCTTGACAACCCTAATGAGTTTGTTGCTGATGTGGCGCAGTGTCTACACCGGAACGGTGTCTGGGTGATTGAGATGCAATACCTCCCGGACATGCTCGAAAAAAATGCTTACGACCAGATCTGTCATGAGCATCTCGAATATTATTGTTTGTTGTCCATTACGCCGCTTGTGGAGCGACATGGCCTTGCTGTTGTCGATGTGGAGCTGAACAGTGTAAATGGAGGCAGCTTTCGAGTGTGGGTCATGCACAAGAATACCAGTGTTCCCGTTCAGTTGGGTGGTGCTGCCGATAGGATAAACAATCTCGTTGAGCGTGAAAAGAATGTGGGCTTGTCTGATACGGGAACGTATGAGAGTTTCGCGGTAAGGGTAACTCGAGGCAGGCGCAAGCTGGTTGATTTTGTCTGCGGGGAAGTGCACGACGGAAAGACTGTGTACGTATATGGTGCCTCTACGAAAGGAAACACGCTGCTGCAATACTGTGGTCTGGACAACACGCTGATTACAGCTGCGGCCGAGCGTAATCCGGACAAGTGGGGAAAGATGACGGTAGGCACGCAAATCCCAATAATCTCTGAGCGCCAGGCCCGAGAAGAACGACCTGATTATTTCTTGATCCTCCCATGGCACTTTTTGGATGTGTTTGTTGAACGGGAAAAGGATTATCTAGAATCAGGCGGCCAGTTTATTGTACCGCTACCGGAGTTGCGTGTGGTTAGCGATGGTGACAACGATCTGGGAAACAGTGCTAGAGCGAGAACATGGTCGAAGGCATAATGGTTTCATCCCGCAATTCCAGTTGAGAATCTTATAAAGGACGTCGATGTCGAGGAGACGTGTTCCCTATCTGAAGTCCCATTGCCGTGCGCCATCGGGCGGGCTTGACTTTCGCTTTTTGCCAGCAAAATGAACCGCTCCCGGCTCATTGTTATTGCGCTGGTCTGGGCGATCTTGGTCAACTTGCCGAAACTCGCTGGCTTGACCTTGGCACACAGTACTGGCGGGGTGTTTGCCGGCAGCGTTGTCAATATTCATGACCACAACGCGTATCTCGCATCCGTGCGGCAAGGCATGATGGGCAACTGGAGAAACATATACCCGGAGTATTCCTTCAACGCCCAAACAGATCATCTCCCTGCAGGGCTATGGTTGTTGCATGCTTCGCCTTTCTATGCGGCGCTGGGGTGGCTGTACGGTTCGACAGGGCTTCCGATCAACCTGTTTTACGTTGTGGTGGGACTCCTGTTGGCCTTTTTCGCGTATCTCGCATACAACCAGCTTATTGCTGATTGTTTACACGGTGACTCCGAGCGTACGATTGCTAGGGCTTCACTTTTCCTTTTTCCTGGGCTTCTCTGGATTAACCAATTTCTGCAAGAGTGGCCTGCCGCGGAGAATCACGTGCCGGCCCACATTCTTTACGCCGAGGGATGGGGCAACCCTGCCATGAACCCGGTTTTCCACAATGGCTACATGCCACACTTTGTTGCGGCAAGCATCGCGGCCACCATGTTTGCGCGCAGTCTGTTGAGAGCGGTTGTCCGGCGGCAACCGAATTACTTTGCACTCATGAGTTGTAGCCTTTTGATTGCGGCTCTCATTCCCTCTGTCGCGGTGTTGTGGGTAACCACAGGAACGCTGTTCGTAATTATCGCGGTCCTTCATCACAAAGTGTCGTTTCAACATGGTGTAACAATGGCTGTCTCCATCTCACCCGCCTTCCTGCTGGCTGTGTGGCCTGTTTTTCTCTCTCTGCTCGGACACGGATTCTGGGCGCAATATACCCGGTCTGCATACGCGGCAACGGGTGTCATTGATGTTTGGCTGTGGTTTCTTCATCTTGGAGTTGTCGGGATCGTGGCATTGTGGGAAATGCGGAAAGTACTTGGGACTTGTTCAAGGGATGATGCTGGTTTGGTTCTCGTCTCTGTCTGGCTTTTAGTTACTCTGACCCTTTCCCTGGCAGGTTTTGCGGGCTCACCAAGATTCATGGACGGGGTGTATTTGGCGGCGATCATCCTCGCAAGCAGGGTTCTCAGCCGATGGACAGCATCTGGCAGAACTTGGTTGGACTGGCGCTTGGCAGCGGTCGCTGCATTGATTTTACCCGGAACAATTGTCACCTTCCTTTATCCTTGGATAGGGCACATATATGTGCATTTTGATGAAGAGAGACGCGTCAATTTTCTCGGTGCTGACCTGTGGCCAATCAGGCTTACTGTTGATGAGGCAGTTGCCCTGAGATTGGTGGAGACGGCATCTGGACCAGACGACATTGTGATTGCTGGTCCAATAATTGGTAGTTTGGTTCCCGGATTATCGGGAGCTCGGTCGTACGTAGGGCACTTTTTTTCCACGCTTGATTTTTCCAAAAAGATGGAGGCAGTTGATAATCTTGGAGCGCAAAAAAGCCTTGTGGGGCTCGGACACGTAACTAATCTTTGGATAGTCGATACGGTTCGAGAGCGAGTACCGTCCCCGGACAGTGTTGGAACGGCGAAAAACAATGTTTACTGTCGACATGACTACATAACATTGGGTCTAGTGACAGTGACGCAATACACCCCTTGTACATAGTTTCAGCGGAGATTACCCGCGATTAATGCGTGGGTTAACGGCGGATGTCTGTGCCAATGCCTGTTGCGCATGAAAGGCAAAATAACCTTCATTCTCGACTACAAGGGTGATGATCTCCAGATTGGCGGGACCTCTAATTACCTTAAGCTGCTCGCGCCACGTGTACGGAATGCCGGTTTCGATGTTCGCGTCGCCATGCCTGTCTCCCCACGAACAGAGGATCTCAAAATTGCCCTTGAAGATTCTGGCATACCGGTCGATGATATAGACACTTCTCCACAGGGTGGGAGTGTGCTGCGGCGGTTCTACGTGGTGTTCAGGCATCTATCCATGCTACGCCCGAGCGTGGCCCACTTCATGATGCCTTGGTGGAATGCCTGTGAATACGGGGTGTATGCCGCATGGCTGGCTCGGGTGCCGGCGCGCGTGGCTACATATCATGCTGTTCCCAGCGTGATTGACTCCAAAGTCTACAAGGGGCTTGCCGGTGTTGCACGCCGTTATAGGCATCGTCACACGTTCGGACGCGTGCAAAAGGCTATAGCCGTGAGTGAAAAGAACAGGCGTCGACTTCTGGCAAATGGACTCTACCGCTCAGAGCAAGTGGTAGTGATAAGAAACGGTGTGGATGTCAATGAATTCGCACCCATTGATGGCTATGTTGACTATCGGTATGAATGGGGGGTCGAGAAGTCGAGTGTTCTCATCACCTTGGTTGGTTATCTGGAGGAGATTAAGGGTCACCGGTATCTCTTGCAAGCGCTGCCAGACGTCCTTCGGCGACACTCCAATGTTGTGGTTGCTTTTGTTGGCGATGGTGTTTTGAGAACTTCCCTTGAAGCCTACGTACGAGAAAACAATCTGTCCGACCACGTCATATTTGCAGGTTGGCACGAGGATGTGCATCGCATTCTAGCTGTTTCCGACATATTAGTTCTACCTTCAATCTCGGAAGGAATGCCGCTCGTGGTTCTTGAAGCAATGGCGGCCGGATTGCCTGTGGTGGCTACAAGAGTGGGAGGAATACCTGAAGCCGTCATTGAAGGGAAAACCGGTCTCTTGGTAGAGCCCGCGTCGGCGCACGGATTGCAGGATGCAATTGTGAAAATGTTGCAGGATCCAGAAAGGATGAGGGATATGGGAAAGGCAGGTCAGGCGCGGGCTTGGGCAGAATTTGATGTGGAGCGGATGGTGGACGAAACCTGTGAGGTTTACCGTAACCTGCTGAGGAATTCATCTAATTGAAGTTGTGCGCGGTTCGTTTCACCAACACCTTCTCTCACCGTACATAATCTAGGTTGCCATCTTAGTCGATACGACATTGACCGCCCTTAATATTCTCTCGGTCAGTGGGTTCCTGCTATTTGTTGGCTTGGCCGCGCGCAATCTTGTTGCTGCCCTGTCCCAGCAAGGGATTGCTGACCGAATCCATAAGATTGCCCTGATTGGTGAGATTTTGATTGTTTCCCTCTCGGGGTTCTTGGCACTTATTGGATGTTATGCGCCCATTTATTTGCTGGTGGCAGGCGCGTCGGCATATCTCGTCTCCCGCAGCATCGGTCGACGATACGCTAACCGGGAGACCAAATCTACCCGTGTTCGGTCCGCGAATCCTGAGGTGACATCCAGACCTGACAGCTGGAGTTCCTTTGCTCTCGTCTTTGTTGGAACCGCGGCTGTCATTGTCTTGGCCTGGAACGTGCGCAATGATTTCTTCGGTAGTGAGAAACGCATGATCATAGGAGATGATGCAGCCTATCATGTTCCCATTGTGCTGAACCTGGAGCGACACAGATCACTCTGGTTCCCGTTGGAGGACTACCAGATCGATGTGCCTGATGTGGGCGTGCACAGCGGCAACGATGCGCGCATCTTCTTTCCACTGAACCATGAACTTCTTGTGGCGCTCGCGCGGTTTGCTTCTGGGCCTGCGGTTGAATTCATGCGGGTAATCAACTATTTGTTGATGTTCCACCTGATTCTCGCCATCTACTGTTTGCTGAAACTGGCTGTAGAAAGCAATGCGACCACTTCGATGATTGCCCTAGCCTGTTTCGTGTTGCCCGTGTTTCAAGGTCGATTCTTGCCCGGTCAAATCTCCGTGTTCGGAAATCTCAATAACGATCTTTTTGTGACCTTGTTGGTGCTCAGCGGCGTTTATTTGGCTATTGAGCAATGGTGTGACATGGAGGCGGGTTCATCGGCACCTCGTTTGCACTCTAACGCCCTCCTGTTGGGCACAATCATTCTTGTCGCCGTGGGCACGAAGTGGTATGCAGCTCTCTATTCGTTAGTGCTCCAAATTCTGTTTTTTATCCCAGTAGTGGTTGACAAGTGTTGGCGCGATCTTAAGATCATCAAATTGGCCCTCACGCTGTGTTTGGTGGCTATAGTGACAAATGGTGCCCTGGTGCGCAATGTGGCTTACTTTGGGGCGGTCTCCGCTGATTTTCATGCAGTCGCCAGCTCCCTTCAACCCCTCGCTTTCCTTGTATTGAGCACGGGGGAACCATTTGCGGAGATTGGACAACTCGTGCAACGCGCAATGGTGACGCACGGCGGCGGTTTATCCGTTGTGTTTCCGGCATTCGTGATGTTGCAGGCCTTTCGTTATGTTCTGCTGATCTGCAGAGAACCACAGACTCCATTCCGGGCGATTGTGGAAATGCGCCCGGTGGTCCTCGGGGTGTTGTCGGGTCTAATTGGTTGCACAATGCTGGTCTTGTTCTTCGCGATTCCTTTCGCAGGAGGTTGGCCATATTTCCCAACCACGGTCCGGTATGCTATGCCCGCGTTTGTACTATTTCATTGTGCTGTGCTAACACTGCATGGGCAAGAAACGCGGTGGGTTTTTTGGAAAAGTAGCAGGACAAGGGTCAGACAACAGAAAGTGTTAGGACATCCGGAGTTTCGAAATGCTGCTTCCAAGAATCGGCCACCCCTAGTTCCAATCATCTTGATCGCGTCGGCGTCAGTAAGCCTGATGCAGTATTTCCTGTTTCGACACGCCGCCTTGCTGATTGGTGCCGCGTCTGTTGTTAGTATTGTGGTGCTGACAATCCGATCCCGGATCTGTTACGGCTGGCGTGGCTTATAAGATTATGCTACGGTTCTCTTGCGGAGTGAACGTTTTTTAGTACCTGTGAACGGGAACCGGGCGATTCTAGGGTTGTGCATCGAGGCGTCTAGCAATGTCGGGGTGGTGGATGTAGTCGCTGGTTCAATATTTGCTCAATGGTGCGACGCAGAACCACGTGGTGCTGATGATGGTCAAGTAAGTGGTCTGGCTTTGGTCCTTGAGTGTGCTTCTTTGCATAGAGGATAGCTTAGAAAAGCCTGTGCATTATCCACGTCAGACGGCCTTGTTGCTTGGCCAGCTATGGTGGCGGTGGCACGCCGGTTAAAATGTGATGCGGGTTCCAAATGAATTCTAGCGGCGCAGACTTGTCTAGTGAACACCAGATGGGAAACGATGTCAGGGTGGCCGTTGTGCTGCCATGCTACAACGAGGCCACAACTGTTGGAGAGGTTATCGATGATTTTCGGTCGGCTCTTCCTGAAGCCAATATATACGTTTTCGACAACGGCAGTACTGACCGCAGCGCGGAAATTGCAGCGCGGAAGGGATGCAACGTAGTCAAAGTGCGACGGCGAGGAAAGGGCCATGTCGTAGCATCTATCTTTCGAAATGTAGAAGCCGATGTGTATGTGCTTGCGGATTCTGACGGCACGTATATCGCCGAGGACGTAAAAATCCTGTTGCCGCCAGTATTGTCTAACGAGGCAGACATGGTGACCGGGGTTCGGTTGAGAAGCGGAAACGAGAATGCATTTCGCCCTGCGCATCTGTGGGGCAACAGGCTGTTTAGCTGGTTGATGGGCATTGTCTTTGGGTCTAGGTTCGTCGATATCCTGTCTGGGTATCGGGTCTTTAACAGCGACGTGGTGCGAGTGTTGCCCATTGTGGCGGAAGGCTTTGGAATAGAAGTCCAGATGACGGCATTGCTGCTTTATCATGGGTTCGATATCAGGGAGATAGAACTAAGTAATTATCATCCTAGGCCGGCAGGGAGCCCTTCAAAACTGCGTACCTTTCGAGATGGTTTCTTGATTCTGCTTGAGGCACTGACCATTCTAATGGCTTACAAGCCTTTGACCTTCTTCGGATTAGTAGGCATTGTTCTCCTAGTTTTTGGGTTGGGACTGGGGTCAATCGTGATAACGGAGTTCATTAAGTACCAATCTGTGTATCGAGTGCCGTTGGCGATTGTAGCCAGTGCCGTAGCGTTGTTTGGGATGGGTCAGATCGGCCTCGGCATTACGATTCATACTATCGCTTATCGTCTAAGGGAAGTCTTGTTCTTGATGCGGCGTACAGGTAAGAACCGCGACGACATATGATGTGTTTGCCCGGGCGCTGACCTGTTTGCGGAAAATATGATGTTCGGTTGATAATGTGAATAGTAGTGGGTTTTTCAATGATGACCAATTCGTCGCTGATGATCAGCAGATCATGGCAGTGGCGCAGCGATACAATTCATGGTTATCCGGGTTGGCTGCTCCGTATCTTGGAGAGCGCGTATTTGAGATTGGCGCTGGAATTGGCAACCTATCACAGAAACTAATGAGTAATCCACACGTGAAGCACTTGACCACAATCGAACTTGAACTGAACTGCTACGATGAATTTGCATCGAATGCTGTAAGAATGGCCAGCACCTTAGGAAAAGACCTTCAGGCTCTTCAAGGTGATTTTGTGCACTCAGATCTGCCGACAGAGTGCTACGACACAGTAGTTTGTTTCAACGTTCTCGAACACATTCGAGATGAGGTGCGAGCTGTGCAACGTTCCCATAAATTGCTCGTGCCCGGAGGTTTCCTCCTTCTTTTTGTGCCAGCGTTCAACTTTGTTCGAGGGGCAATTGATGACCGCTTGGGTCATCACAGACGATATTCCAAAGGAAGTGCACGGGAGCTAATGCAGAGAGCGGGTTTTCGAGTGAGAATAATGCGCTACTATAACCTGATTGGATTCTTGGGGTGGTTGTTGAATTTCCGTTTGCTTCGGCGAAGGTCTCAGTCATATAAGCAGGTGATATTCTTCGATCGTTACGTATTTCCTCTTCAGTCACTCCTCGAACGATACACTCCTTGGCAGCCGTTTGGACAGAGCTTGTATGTTGTGGCGCAAAAACCAACCGAATGATTCATGAGGCGCGTGAGACTTCGTTGCCGTGGTCTTCCGCATACTGTGCACAGTAATTGAAGCGCCCGGTTTCGGTAAACGATCTACTCACCCCCGGTTCATTGTCTTCGGCGGGAATCATTACCTTGGAGACTTGGTAGAACTTGTTTTACGTCTGTCTGGACAGATTCTTGGCGCGTCCACGGAGAATAGTGGACACTGGCTCGGGTGCGCAGCCTACGCACCTAATTCTCAATCGGTCTTTTGGAATCCGGCTGAGCTCCGGAACCAGTGGACTCAATTGGATAATGGTTGGTTAAGTAAATCAAGGGGAGATTCTGGCTAAGAAACGTGTCCTACTGATAAACCCTCCTTGGATGTCCAAGGATGAGAGCATCTGGAGTGGTGTCCGGTCGGCGATGCCCCCGCTAGGTTTGCTCTCCATAGCTTCCTTTATCGAGAGCAATGGGTTCAGGCCTGGGTTTATCGACATTCATGTCGAGAGGCTGAGTGTGAATGCGCTGTTGAAGCATTTAATGGGCTTTATGCCTGATATAGTAGGTGTAACTTGCATGACTGGATCTTCCAACGCAGCTCATGTCATAGCTGACTGCGTGAAACAAGCAGCGCGCGAGTGTCTGGTGGTGTTTGGAGGAATTCATGCTGAAGCGCTTCCGGTGGAGACCCTACGCCATCTGAGTGTGGATGTGATAGTTCGTGGTGATGGGGAAGAGACGTTCCTGGAACTTTGTCGGGCCGAGACTGCGTTCGAGCAAATTGCGGGAATCTCGTATCGTTCTGGAGGTAGCATCATCCATAATCCTGCACGTGCCGTGGAAATGAACCTAAGCAAATACCCTATGCCGGCTTATCATTTGGCTCCTATGGAAAAATACTATCCAGCGCTTGGGGCATACAGACGTTTGCCGGCAATCAACATGCTCATGACCCGGGGTTGTCCGGGGAAGTGCGCTTTCTGCAATTCTGCGCGAACGACATTGCGGTCAAGAGATGTTGCCCAAGTGGTGGAAGAGATAAGGTATCTGCGCGAAACCTATGGTATTCGTGAGATTCAATTTTACGACGATACTTTTACTGTCATGAAGAGAACCGTCATGGAGTTTTGCGAACTCATGCAGGAGGCGAATTTGGATGTCTCTTGGGCTGCGTTTGTCCGTTCAGATTGCTTTAGTGAGCAGATGGCGGTGGCTATGAAGAGGGCAGGCTGCCACCAGATAATGATGGGTGTGGAATCTGGAGACAATGAGGTTTTACGTCTTTTGGGTAAGCCAATTGATCGTGAGCAAACAAAGAAGGCGATTCACATTTCACGAAAAGTTGGATTGACCAACCGGGCGGCTTTCATTTTTGGCAATCGTGGTGAAACTACGGCAACTATGCAAAAAACTTTGGACTTTAGTATGGAGCTGGATCCAGATCTCGCTCAGTACAGTGTATGTACGCCGTATCCTGGTACCCAACTCTATCAATGGGCGAGCGAGAATGGATACCTCGTGAGTGAAGAGTGGAGCGACTATGAACTTTCTACATTCTTGATGGAGTTGCCCACACTCAATACGGAAGACCTCTACCGGTTTTACAAGCATGCCCACCGTAGTTTCTATTTTCGTCCGAGAATTCTGTGGCGACAGCTCGTTCGATCAACTCGACTATCTCACGTAATGGATCTGATCCACGCCTTCTTCTTTATAGTGCTCCGCACAAAGGTTGGGCGAAGAAGTGAGGCACGGCGAGACTGGATGCACCACCGAAAAGAGAACTTCTTCGACATCGAGGTGAAGCATAAAACCACACCTATCTTGACCTACGTGGCACGACAAGAGGGGCAGGTGCCTGAGTTAATTGATAACCTTGCCCTCTAAGCTGAGCTCTGTGTGCTGAGAATCTCACCCAATTGCGGAACACCCTAGAAACATGTTGCGGTGCCAATATCGGGAGTACCTCCCCCAAAAACCCCACCTCCTCGTTCTTGTGACTTGACTGTGGATTGTTACTCCGATGGCCTTGCACGAATTGATTAACACTTACCTGGATTCAATGTCGCCGCGTCCTCAAAAGATACTGGATGTCGGAGGGGGCGCACTACCACATTCAGCAGCGACTGAGATTCTAGATCTGTTCGATTATAATTTTGCACAGCGCTTTAGCTATGATAGGGACCGCTCACGAGTGGACGGACAAAAGTGGACGACGTTTGATGTATGTTCTCGCCAAATGTGGCCCTACAGAGACGACGAGTTTGACTTCAGTATCTGCGCCCATACCTTGGAAGACCTCAAAGACCCTCTCTGGGTTTGTAACGAACTGGCACGTGTATCTAGGGCTGGATACATTGAGTTCCCGTCCCGCTTTCAAGAGAGCATTAATGGATTGGTTAGGCGCGGCATCACTGGTTGGC
>MDTC01103173.1_pt1 | contig 11022 bp, 9 predicted proteins | sample 811181 | NCBI WGS metagenome assembly MDTC01 (sample SAMN05326644, study PRJNA326480) | marine metagenome | isolation source: seawater | place: Pacific Ocean: North | collected 2011 | reverse complement strand
CAGATCAATAATATGAAAACCCAACGTGCACTATTCAGTGATCTGAGGTAAATGATTGGTAAAAATAGAGACAAATTTAGTCTTGGGTCTTATCCATCAAATAAGCTTTAGATTATTTAAGCTGTGTGATACCATTAGTATTGACTATAAGATAGTATAAGGAGTTTTAATATTTTGGATATAGTAAGCACTCCGCTTAATGATTTGCCTTGGTTTCTAGCCTATATGGGAACGGCAGTGATTTTAACCTTGTTTTATATAATTACATATATCTGGGTAACGCCACACCCAGAAATTAAGCTGATACGAGAGAATAATTTGGCGGCAGCACTTGCTTTCGGTGGAAGTTTGATTGGCTTTTGCTTGCCTTTGGCTAGTTCTATAGCTAATTCTGTGTCTATAATCGAATGTGCCATTTGGGGCGTAGTTGCTGTGATAATTCAGATTATAATTTTTTATCTTGTTTGTCTCCCCATACCTAGAATTTCTGAGAGAATAGAAAAAGGTGAGATAGCGAGCGGTCTATGGCTTGGCGTGACATCGCTTGCTGGTGGTCTTTTAAATGCAGCATCGATGACAAGTTAATTATTGTGCGTGGTCTAAGGGTGTATTAATCCATTCTTGATAAACTCCTTGAGGAGAGTAAGTAATATGAAGAACCGAAGTTCATTTTCTACTGTTTTGATGGTCAGTGTAAGTCTAATAGCACTAACTGCCTGTGAGGAGCCACAGGTAGATGCCTCAATCTTTGAAAACCTCGCTCAATGTAAAAGAGATCCTGTTCTGTCATCTAATGAATGCGAATCAAGTTTTAAGGAGGCCCGCAGCCAACATGCAGCAGTGGCTCCAAAGTATGCATCACAGGCAGAATGTCAGGCAGATTATGGTGAGGCTAAGTGCGAGCAAGCCCCCTATAGAACGGCAGGCGGTGGGTCTGTATTTATGCCTATGATGATGGGTTATATGATGGGGTCCATGCTAGGGGGACGCCGTTCTATGATGTCGCAGCCGTTATATCAGTCAGCTAAAAGCCCAAACGCCTTTCGTACGGCCGATAATAGGAATGTAGGCTCCACTATAGGCCGTACTCAAGTAGCAAGCTCTGCTGCTAGTCGTCCGAGCGTGAAGAGTAGTACACGTTCGCGAGGTGGCTTTGGATCTTCTGGTGGAAGATTTGGATCTGCTGCCACTTAATTATTATTTTATTTTCTGGAAGAGCTTATGCAGCGTATTCACATAAGTGAGCGTTCTAATTTAAAAGAGTCAGCTCACGAGCATGGGTTTGAATACATAGCTGGAAAGGGAGTTCCTGGGTGGAATGAGAGTGCTTATTATCAATTTAGCCTCGATCAGATCGAGGCTGAGATAGAAACTCCTGCTCAAGAAATTGAAGAGATGTGTTTTGAGGTTGTTGATCGGGCCATTAAGGATAGTTCTGTTTTAAACCGCCTGGGCATACCTGAATATTTTTGGGATTATATTGCGGATAGTTGGACTAATGGAGAAAAAAACCTATTAGGTAGAATGGACTTTTCCTATGGGGCAGATGGTTTAGTTAAGTTATTGGAGTATAATGCTGACACGCCAACCACTTTATATGAATCTGCTGTATTCCAATGGGAGTGGTTGGAGCAGGTGAAGGAGCAGGGGCTTGTTCCAGATACGAGTGATCAAATGAATGATATTCATGAAAGTATTGTTGAAGCTTTCTCTGCTTTGAGAACTGAAAACGTAATCCATTTTGCTTGTAACCAAAGTATTGACGATGATAAAGAAACTTTAGACTATATCAAGGACTGTGCCCAAGAGGCTGGTATTGCAGGTTGTTCTCTTGGGATGGAAGACATTGGTCTAAATGATCACACGGAGCTTACAGATGTTAATGATAATGTCATTACAACATTAGTTAAGCTTTATCCATGGGAATGGATTATGGATGAATCTTTTGGTCAATACATCCCCGCCTGCGGCGTTAAATTTATAGAGCCCCCTTGGAAGGCAATTTTATCAAATAAGGGGCTTTTACCTCTCCTTTGGGGGATGTTTGAAGGACACCCAAACCTTTTACCGGCATTTTTTGAAGATGACCCCGCCGCTATTGATTTTATAAATAATGGTGATTACGTTGGTAAGCCTTTATTGTCCCGGCAGGGCGCTAATATTGAGATAATTCGCGATGGTAAGACATTGCTGCATAGTGAAGGACCCTATGCAGATAATCCTCGTATAATCCAAGGTTTTCATCCACTGTCAAAATTTGAAGACAAATATTCATTAATTGGTTGCTGGTTGGTTGCTAGTAAAGCAGTAGGTTTATGTATAAGAGAGGATAATACATTAATCACTGGCTCAGATGCCGAAGTTGTTCCCCATATTATATTAAATTGATATTTATAAGGTTTATGGGGTCTATAAATTTATATTTAGATTAGTTTATCTCTGAAATTATGATAAGAACTATTACTTTTAAAAAGCAACTAATTTGAAGGTTTGAAATTCATTTCACTTGCACGAAATAATGGGGTTATAAATGTATGTCTGTTACAGAGCAACAATCTGTTAATAAGGGTAGGTTAATGCCGGATAAATATGGCATTGAATTGATTCTTGATTTGCATGGCTGTGATGTAAGTAAATTTACACGTAAAAGTATTACTCAATATTTTGAACGCCTTTGTGTACTAATTGATATGAAGAGGGAGGACCTTCATTTTTGGGATGATGTGGGTGTCCCAGAAGAAGATAAGCAAACTTCGCCTCATACTCAGGGAACGTCCGCAGTACAATTTATTTTAACAAGTTCAATTGTTATTCATGCACTAGATCAATTAGGTGCTATCTATATTAATATTTTCTCATGCAAGGAATATAATTCTGAGGTGGCTGAATCATTCTCAGTGGAATGGTTTGGTGCTACTCAGCACTCTGCAAGGATTATAGACCGCATTTAAAGGTAATAACTGTGAAAATTTCCGAACAGCAGATATCAATTCCAGCTGTATCTTCGCGCCACAAAATTCTTGAACATATTCGTAGAGTAGTTCATTCACATTTAAAGTCTGGTGAAATTCCGGTTCGTTTTGTTATTACAGAGATGAATGATGCTCTATACCAATGTGAATTTGCTGCATTAAACGGAATTGAAAAAAAAATAGATGACCGTATTATTTCTATCTTTGATTTTATACCACGTAAGGTTGAGAGAACGAGTTCTTTCAACACTGTACTTCTCGTGCCCACGGGTATTGGAGCTGATATAGGAGGGCATGCAGGCGATGCTACGCCAGTTGCTCGGGTGTTAGCTAAAGCTTGTGATCATTTGATTACTCACCCAAACGTAGTTAATGCATCTGATATTAATGAGATCCCGGAGAATGCACTATACGTAGAAGGTAGTGCAATTACGAGGGTCCTTATGGGCACCGCTGCGTTACAACCAGTTCGTTCCAACCGAGTACTCGTGATTATTGATGACCATGAAATTAAAATGTTTACTAATGATACTATCAATGCTGTGAGTGCAGCTCGAGCAACTTATGGTTTTGATTGCCCTAAACTAGTAAAAATAGCCCCACCACTTCAAATGACTGTTGAGTTTATGAAATCAGGAAGGGCTGCGGGAAATGTTACTGGTTTCGAGCGTATCTGTTCAGTTTTGGATGAAAATAAAGGCTTGTATGATGCTGTGGCTTTGGCCTCTGTCATTGAGGTGGATGATCAATATCATGAAGCATATTTTCAAAGCCAGGGAGAGATGGTAAATCCGTGGGGTGGTGTTGAAGCAATGCTAACTCAAGCTGTATCGATGTTGTATGAAATCCCAGCTGCGCACTCTCCAATGTTAGAAAATCTAAAAGTTGCAGACTTTAATCTTGGGCTTGTAGATCCTCGGTTAGCAGCAGAGGCAGTATCCCTGACGTTTGTACAGTGTATGCTAAAAGGCTTGCATCGTAGTCCTAAAATTATAACAGATCCCAGTGCCATGGCTGAGGCTGGGCTATTAACTTCTGCAGATATTTCTTGTCTTGTTATTCCAGATAAATCAATTGGTCTTCCAACCCTGGCGGCGTTAGAACAAGGAATCACAGTTATTGCAGTAAAGGAAAACAAGAACTTAATGAATAATGATTTGCTGATGCTTCCATGGGCTCCAGGGCAGTTGTATATAGTTGATAACTATTGGGAGGCTGTCGGTGTAATGACCGCGCTTAAAGCTGGTATCTCTCCTACATCAATGCGCCGACCACTGGGCTCTACCCAGATCGAAAGCAGAAATTTTTAATTCATAAGAAGGGCGTTTAGTTATAGAAATAGATGTGTGTACTAATGCTAATCATGAACTGCGATAGTAGTTGGGAGCTATTGTTAGAGTTAATGGTATTTAAAAATCTCAGACATAACGATATTAGAACCAAAATAATTTATATTATTTGTTAATACTTTAATGACTGTTCAACATATTCATTATAAATAGTACGAGTAGAGCAGTTGCTCAGTCCTGCTCAACTACTCTACACGCGTAACATATGTTCTAACCTCAGGCCAATGAAACGGCGCTAAGGATTACTTTGGAAGTATAACTGCGTCAATTACATGTATTACGCCGTTTGAAGTTTTAATGTCAGCGGTGACGACATTAGCACCATTTACTGTTACACCATCTTCGGTCATAATTTTTACGCTGCCACCTTGAACTGTGGCCGCCATCATACCGTTGCTCAAATCTGTACTCATAACTTTACCGGGGACCACATGGTAAGTCAGGATAGATATGAGTTGGTCTTTGTTTTCGGGCAACAATAAACTTGCAATTGTACCTTCTGGTAAGGCGGCAAATGCCTCATCTGTGGGGGCAAAAACTGTGAACGGGCCGTCGCTTTTGAGTGTTTCAACAAGGCCTGCTGCTGTTACTGCAGCTACTAAAGTGGTAAAAGATCCAGCGCCTACTGCGGTATCAACGATGTCCTTAGAGTTATGACCTGCATTTGAATGATGGCCTGCAAATGTCATGGAGGTAGATGAAATCATTATCGCAGAGGTTATAGCTAAAAAATTACGACGAAACATTGATATTCTCCTAGTAAAAAGGGTTTTCTTATCTAAATGACAAGTAATGTGTATACGACGATTAATTACTTTTGGATCAATTCTCTAATAATACGAATTTTCCACAAATTGCCCTTGCATGATCATAAAACCAATTCGTTTACCCCCGTAGGTCAAGTCAGCGAGCATTGCCAAAAATGTTGCTTGCAGTATGCGCTCGATAGCATATTGTGCGGGAATGACTGTTCAGAATAGTGACAAATTAGAAAATTTACTGAAAGAGACGTTTGGCTATTCAAGTTTTAGGTCAGGCCAGCTTGAAATTATAGAAGCTATCATGGCAAAAAAAAATGTGCGGGCCGTAATGCCAACCGCTGCAGGCAAGTCACTTTGTTACCAGCTTCCTGCAATACATTCCAATGAAAAAACTATTGTAATTTCACCACTCGTTGCACTTATGGACGATCAAGCGGCCGCACTGTTTGAGTTAGGAGTTCAAGTTAGTAGAATTCACTCCGGTCTGTCTCGTGAAGAGAACATTGATCAATGGCAGCGGTTTGCATCGGACAGTAGCAGTATTCTTTACCTGAGCCCCGAGCGGCTTATGCAGACCCGCATGATTAAGGCATTGCAAAAGTTTTCAATCGGTTTGTTTGTGATTGATGAAGCGCATTGTATTTCAAAATGGGGAGCAGATTTCAGGCCGGATTATGAAGAGTTGTCAAAGATACAAGATTTTTTCCCAGGTTCAGTAATCTCCGCCTTCACCGCCACTGCTGACCGAGCGACAAGAACTGATATTATAGAAACCCTTACTAACGGAAACTGTTCTGTTTTTCTAAAAGGGTTTGACCGCCCGAATCTCTCCTTGCAGGTGTTACCTAAGCAAGACCTGAAAACTAATCTGCTTAGTTTTCTTGCAGGAAGAGCGGAGCAAAGCGGTATTGTGTATTGTTTTTCGAGAAAGGAAACTGATCAACTTTGCTCATTTTTGGATGGCAATGGGTATAATGCTATTGCCTATCATGCGGGTAAAACAGCAGAATATAGAAGAACTGCCCAAGATAGGTTTATGACAGAGAGTGCTGTGATAATGGTTGCTACGATTGCGTTTGGTATGGGCATAGATAAACCGGATATTAGATACATTGTGCATGCAAGTATCCCAAGTAGTATAGAAGCATTGTACCAAGAAATTGGTAGAGCAGGGAGAGATGGAGCACCAGCTAAAACCCTTATGTTCTATGGTATGCAAGATATTATCAAAAGACAACGACTGATATTTGAGGGTGAGGGAAGTGAACAACATAAGCTTCTTGAGTATAAACGGTTAGAATCACTCATAGGTTATTGTGAAACTGTAGCATGCCGAAGACTTGCACTCCTCGCATATTTTGATGAGACGATAGTACCGTGCGGAAATTGCGATAATTGTATACAACCTCCAGAGGTGGAAAATTTCTCAGACCTTGCAAAACTGTTAATTGCTACTATTACTGAAACTGGGCAGTATTTTGGTATGTCTCATATTATTGATGTAGTCCGTGGAGCTGAAACAGAAAAAGTCAAAGCACGGGCACATAATTTGTTGGGCGTATTTGGTGTGGCCATAAACCAGCCAAAAACAAATCTTCAGTCCATTATTAGGCAATTAATTGCTACTGGTGCATTAAAAGTGAATTTAGAAAAGTATGGGGCATTAGAAGTTGGTGAGAAGGGTTATAGAATCTTTCAAGGTACTGAAAAATTCATAGCCAAGACGGTCTCAAAAACTATCTCCTTGGCCTCTAAAAAAAGTCAGGTCTCGCCATCCTCAATAGCAGAGACTAACCCTGAACTTTTTGTAGCTCTAAAAAAGTTACGGCTTGAACTGGCAAAAGAGCGCTCGGTGCCAGCTTTTGCTATTTTTTCTGATAAGGCACTAATTCAAATGGTGAATGACATGCCAACAACTCAAGATGATTTTTTAGCAATCAACGGTGTAGGTCGCATGAAGCTAGAGAAGTTCTATCATCCATTTCAGGAACTTATTTCAAAATTCAGGCCTTAAGTCATTATAGAAAGTGTTTAGCTTCCGACATTATAAGCAAAGAAGACACGAGCCTGAAGATAAACATTATCATATAAATTTTTCTATTTCGACGCACATCGAGCTGTAAACTCTGTGATGACCCCAGCATCTAAATTATCTACAAAATGACCCAGCACACCCCCAGTTGATAATGCATTAAATTCCACAGTGTAATGAAACCCTCCTGATTCAGGAGGTGAGTAACCTAGGTCTGTTTCTATTTCGGAAATTCGGTAAAGGCCATGTCCTTTTGCACTCAAAACTGGTGAATCCCATGTACCAACAACTAGACTTGTATCTTGAGAGTCCGAAAAATTTAACTTAAATGATTTTGCCGTGTCTGTTGTATTTGTAATTGAAATCCTACTAGGGTAAGTAGTAATTTTAGAGGAATGTACATTCGTTAAATAATTTGCACTTTCTGCAGATCTGCTACAGACAGAAAAATTTGTTAATGAACCCCCAGATGGGTTCCACACCACATGCTGAATATACCCAAGAAAATCTGATGTATAACTCATTGACAGTGTAGTAGTATCACTTTCAGCAAAACTACAATTACTCGTGATTGTGTTCATTCCTAACTGACCTGCGAAATTAGCGCCAATAGGAATGCGGCATATTTCTTGGAGAACCTGACCATTAGAATCTGAAAACTTAATTGCAATCTCGCCAGCAGTGTCGGTTGGGTTAATAAAACGAAGATAAGATTGAGTTCCCGACGAAGCCGCAAAAATAGGAGACATCACAACATCATTAGAGGTGTCTCTCGGGTATTCAATTACGTATACTGTGCTTGAGCTTTCGGCAATATCATTCCATTCGCCAGGCTCGCCAATTCCTTGGCCAGATGCTCTGGAAGTTGGCCAAGCTTCAAGGCCCATTGCAGCATAATCTTGTCCACCAAACCCGTTATCATCTGGCTCACTACCTAGTGGCCCACTTCCCCAATTATTATAACGATTAGAAACAGTTGAGCCAGTTGCACCATTACCACTATAGAAGTCTACACCGTTAACCCACTTCCATGTTCCTTCTTGTTCTGTGTCTGATGCACCAAGCCATACATAAATAGCACCACCACCATTTGATACACCGGATGTAGTGCTACGGATAAATGACAATTGTGTTTGCAACCAATTTGCTATGTGGCTGTTTTCACCTGCTGAGCTGATAACAATCAGATCTCCACCAGCTGTTTGTGCGGCAGCTCTAGCTTGATCCCAAGAAACATTACTCAAAACAAGCTCATAACGTTTAAACTTATATTCTGTTTCTAAGTTCCTTTCCTGTCCCGTAGACGGACTGGACAAAACGATTAATAGAGATAAAGTTGTAAAGCGCATTAAAGTTACAAAAAGTGAGTTTTTCATTTGATCTCCTGTCTAATTTTTTGTGATAGCAACACTAACTGCTCTAACTTAAAGCGGCTGGTTATTATTTATTGTATCATAGAGAAAAAATAATTTCTAATGATTAACAAGTATATGATTACTAATCAAAATTAAATAGAATAATTATATCCTTAATAACAACTATAGTAATATACGAATATAACATTTATTTGTTGTGTAGTGCAGAGTGTTGACATGCAGCTCTTGAAATTAGATATGGTACCAATATTAAATGTAGTTTTTTTATGTCGTCTACACTATTTAGCCTAATAAGCAATCCTCATAAGACTTACGCAATTTATTTTTCTGTACTTTTCCTGTAGGCCCTAGTGGTAGCTCATTCACCCAAAATATTGCATTAGGGAGCCACATTTTGGGTACCCGTGAATCTAAGAAGGTTCTAATTTCTGAAATTGATGGAAGCTCATTGGTTTGCGGTATACAAATTAGTATGGGTCTCTCTTGCCATTTTTCATGCGGCACCCCAATCGCTGCAACCTGCTTAATCGATGGGTGATCTGTACAGGCATTTTCTAAACCAATTGAACTTATCCACTCACCACCAGACTTAATGATATCCTTTGCTCGGTCAGTTATTAACATATAACCATCAGGGTCTAATGTGGCAATGTCGCCAGTGTCAAACCATCCGTCTGCTCGCAATGCAGTCTTTTCGGTCTTATAATATTGAGAAATAATCCATGGACCTTTGACTAATAATCTCCCTGACGCGACACCATCTCTATCAACATCCTGATTGTTATCATCCACAATGCGCATTTCTACGCCATAGACTGCTCTACCTTGCTTAATTTTTACAGGCATTTGTTCTTTGCGAGACAAATTTTTGAACTTGGGCTTTAAAGTGTTAACAACGCCTATAGGACTTGTTTCTGTCATGCCCCAAGCGTGTTGTACATTAATGCCATGTTTTAGTTCAAACTCGTCAATCATTGATTCAGAGACTGCGGCGCCTCCAATAATGACACGTTTAAGTGAACTGAGTTTTTTCCCTGATAGCTCTAAAAATTCTAGTAAACTCAGCCAGACAGTTGGCACCCCTAACGCTATAGTTACACCTTCTGTCTCCATACTTCTGAATAGGCTTTCGCCATCTAAGTTTGGGCCAGGCATGACCAATTTAGCGCCTGCTATTGGGGCAGCGTAAGGGACACCCCAAGCATTGACATGAAACATTGGTACAGCAGGAAGGATTACATCATCCGTTGAAAAAGAAAGAGAACTAGATAAACAGCTGCACATTGCATGTAAGACAATAGAGCGATGGCTATAAAGCACTCCTTTCGGATTTCCAGTGGTACCTGAGGTGTAGCATAATGAGGCTGCCATATTTTCATCGATATCAGGCCAAGAAAAACTAGATCCTTCTGGACCAACTACATTTTCTGATTCAACAGAGACTTCGGAACTCTCTGAGAGAAGGTATTTATTTTCTTTAAGACAGATAATATGGTCAATGCTATTTAACTTTGGCCGTATACGGCCTAGTAGATTCTCAAATACTGAATCAAAGAATAATAATTTATCTTCTGCGTGATTAAGAATAAAAATGATTTCATCATCACCTAAACGTGGATTAATAGTGTGGCAAACTGCCCCTATTCCTGCGATTGCATAATACAACTCCATATGTTGGTCACTGTTCCATGCTAATGTCCCAACGCGATCTCCAGGTTTAACACCCAAGTTAAGCAGAGTAACTGCTAGTCGTTTACAGCGTTTATAAAGATTACTGTATGTACAGCGAGTAATTTGTCCCTTGGGAGAGACCGTTACCACTTCAGTATCGGCATGATATTTGGCAGAAAATTGTAACAATGAGGTTGTTAATAATGGAGTATTCATCATTAATCCATGCATTATAAACTCCAAAAAATACTATCTAATGTGGTATTACAATTAGGCGTAAAAGATACTCATGATTTATTAAATTATTAATAGTACTAGAAAAGTTATTCATGGGAAACAGAATTATTTCTCAACTATAAAGCATGAAAATTTCAAAAAATTATAGATAATGTTACACTACTAATAAAAGTTTTATATTTTGTATAATTTTTGTGAATAATGGGTATGGTTTTTATAGAGTTTGCATTAATATTCTATTAAACGAGTTAAATAATACAATTAATATTAGCAATATGTTGCTAACTTTTTCGTTAAAATACTTCAATGCGAGGTGACACTGTGGTTTATTGCTTGGATAAAATGATACCAGGGAAAAATGGGAAGTTATCTGTGAGGTGTAAAGGATTGAGGTCTGATTGTAATAATGTGGTTGTTCTTGTTCAGGGTGCAAATATCACTGGACAGGCTGGTTATGATCTACAAGTGCCAGAGGGAGAACATTATTCCTTCATGGATGAGCTTTTTAGAAAAGGTGTAGCTAGCGTCACATTTGCCGTCAGAGGATATGGAGAATCAGAGCTTAGGGGAGACCCTCTGTTAGTTCAAACAGATCAAGCAATAGAGGATTTGACATCTGTAGTT
>MDTC01082147.1_pt1 | contig 11022 bp, 11 predicted proteins | sample 811181 | NCBI WGS metagenome assembly MDTC01 (sample SAMN05326644, study PRJNA326480) | marine metagenome | isolation source: seawater | place: Pacific Ocean: North | collected 2011 | reverse complement strand
CATGTAATCTCCAAATATGAAAGAAAACTACATATCTGTCAATTGTGAAACATGCGTAATGAAGGACACGGCTACATGCGCAGATTGCATCGTAACTTATATCTGCGACCGAAAACCCGAAGATGCAGTCGTGATTAGTATGGAGGAATGGCGTTCTATGCGCTCCCTAAATAAAGCGGGCCTTTTGCCAGGGCTGCAACATAAAAAAATAGAAAAATCTATGCGCTGATCCTGTAAAATAGTCCAAACATCTGCGATTATTAAACAATGCCTTCAATACTCACAGCCGAAGAGCTTCGGAATGTAGGCATACAACATGGCCTAGATTCAATAGGGTTCGCCAAGGCAGAAGTCTTCACCTCCACGAAAGAAGACCTTATTGAACGAAAGCGAAAGGGGTTTCATGGGGGGATGCAATTTACATATCGGAACCCAGAACGTTCAACAGATCCATCAAGGGCCCTAGAAGGTGCTGAAACTCTGATAGTGGGCGCCCGGTCATACTGGCGGGAGAGGCCGAAGGTAGAGAGCTCCCCAGAGCCGTTAGGAAGAGTAGCTTTATATGCCCTAGAAGATTACTACCAGCAATTACATGACGGGTTAGAGGCAATCGCGAAGGTTCTTAATGAGTGTGGCTTTCGCTCAAAAATACTTATAGACGATAATGCTCTCGTTGACCGTGAAGCTGCCTATCGAGCAGGTATTGGCTGGTATGGGAAAAACACCAACCTCCTGCTCCCCGGTCGCGGAAGTTGGTTTGTTCTCGGTTCGATTGTCACAAACGCAAAATTTCCTCCTGACAATCCGAATGAAGGGAACTGCGGTGCATGCGAACGGTGTATGCCGGCGTGCCCGACAGAGGCCATTACTGCTCCAGGAATCTTAGACGCTAATAGGTGCTTGGCCTGGCTACTGCAATCCGAAGGCCAGTTCCCAGTGGAGTTCCGCGAGGCTCTAGGGGACCGAATCTATGGGTGTGATGACTGTCAGGTAGTTTGTCCGGCTAACCAAAGAGAAGAGCGGACGAATAGACGATACTCTAGCGACCTTGGTGCTCCAGTTCGTATCCACGAAATGCTCGAGATGTCTGACCATGATCTAATACAGAAATTTGGTAAGTGGTATATCCCGAGAAGAGATCCCAGATATTTACGACGAAACGCTCTGGTTGTTTTGGGGAATATCACTGATGAACCCTCGGAGAAAACGAAAAGAATACTAGGTCGATACCTTAGAAGTGATGACGAGATGATACGTAGTCATGCTGTTTGGACGGCCAAACGCCTCCAACTAGATACCCTCTTGGAAGGTTTCGAGAATGACCCGTCGGAGCTAGTTCAGGAAGAACTAAGACGAGGGGATACCTACAATAAACAAAGATAGTCCGAGCAAAAATTACAAATCGAAGGCATTCTTGATACGTGCGACATTTATTGGTTACTAATGATTACCCGCCGAAAGTAGGAGGGATTCAATCTTATTTATGGGAAATATATAGAAGACTCCCACAAGATCAGGTTGTGGTTTACACTACTCCTCACTCAAATTCTGAGATGTTCGATGAGAAACAAACACACAAAATCATTCGAAGTAAGCAGCGCGTATTACTCCCAACTCGAAAAGTAGCTAATCAGATCCGGTCTTTGGTAGACGCTGAGGAAATTGACTTTATTATGTTTGACCCTGCGGTCCCCGTTGGGATATTGGGTTCGAGGATTGGAATCCCATATGGGGTGATTCTTCATGGGGCCGAGGTAACTATCCCGGGGAGAATACCAATAGCTCGGACCCTAATTGGAAGTGTGTTGCGACATTCCAAGCTCGTTGTTACAGCTGGCGATTATTCTACTCAAGAAGCTATTCGTGCTGCGAAACAAGATCTTCCTATCGCCGTCATCCCGCCTGGCGTCGATATCGAAAGGTTTCGGCCACTTGATGTAGGAACTAGAGCGGAGGTCCGTAGCCGTTTTGGGTTTAGCGATGAAGATGAAGTGGTTTTAACATTGAGTCGACTAGTGCCGAGAAAAGGTATGGACGTCCTAATCACTGCTGTCGCAAAACTGGCAAAAACCAGGCCAAATATCCGCCTTCTCATTGCTGGAACCGGAAGAGATAAACGTCGTCTTCATAACTTGGCTCGATCACTAAGTGCGCCAGTGACATTCCTTGATTATGTGCCAGAGGCCGAAGTGTCAGAACTCTATGGAATGGTTGACGTGTTTGGCATGATATGCCGCGTTCGGTGGGGAGGATTAGAACAAGAAGGATTTGGCATAGTCTTTCTTGAAGCAGCAGCTTGTGGAGTCCCACAGATTGCAGGCCGGAGTGGAGGAGCCGATGAAGCAGTCTTAGGGGGTGAGACCGGCACGGTTGTAGACACCCCGAAAGATTCAGATTCTGTTGTCCAAGCATTACAAAATCTTCTATCTGACTCTAAGAAAAGGGAAACTATGGGCCAGAAATCACGTAAACGGGTTGAGAGAGATTTCTCGTATGAACACCTGGCATCCAAATACTGGGCCGCCCTTCAAAAGCAGGGACAATGAAACACATCCTACAAAGCTTGGGCCGAAGTTGATGAAGGTAAACTATTCGATCTCTTCATGGGCGGGGACTTCCATTTTTCTCATTTCCGGATTTTCGGCGATCGCATTTGAATCTCTAGAAATTATCTATGTCATTCTCTCCTTGGGTCTTTTGTGTATTGGAATAACCATGTGCTCGATAGCTTTTCTTAAATCTTTAGAGTTGAGTCGACACCAAATTGTTACAACCGGAGATTTGTTTCTCATGTCAATAGCATTTCCAAGACGTGACCGAATGACTCTTTGGAGTTCTTTCGCCGTTAGTCTGCTAGCTGGAATTCTGCTTCCCGTAATGTCGACAAGTACTAACTTCGCCTTTGGTATCCTTGCCTCTGTGTATCCAATTGGTAATGTCAATATGTGGGCAATTTCCCGCGGTTCTTTTATAGAGCGAAAAAATATAGAAATTAATGACGAGAGTGATGATTATGAGTGATCATGCAAAACAAAAAACCGTTATTTCAGCAACGCCGCAACAGTGTTTTGATGTCATAACTGATTTTGAACGTTATCCGGATTGGGCGACAGATATCAAAGCAGCCACAATAGTTGCTTCTGATAGCGAAGGTAGGGGAGGGGACGTCCAGTTCCGAGCTGCCGCTATGGGGAGAAGTACAACTTATACGCTGAGATATTACTACGGAAGCAATCCATTGCGTATTGCATGGAGGCAGACTGAGGGTGACATCACCAGAAAGATAGAAGGAGAATACGAATTCCTCCCCGTTAATGGAGGAGCTGAGACGGAGGTGACATATCACTTGGCTGCGGACTTAGCTATCCTCATCCCGGGCTTTGTCAAACGTCGAGCAGAGTCACGCATTATACGAGCTGCATTAGAAGACCTTAGAAAGAGAGTCAAAGTAGTCGTGTCATCGTGAACTCCGAAGACTCCATCTCTTTGGGGTTCGATATTGGTGGGACGAACATTCGTGGGGTTGCACTTCGGACCGACCTTTCATTTGGTGAGACAATATCGGAATCTTGCGAAGACGATCATGAAAAAATTATCCAGACCCTGGTCAGGGTAGCTAACCGAATTCAAGGCAAGGAAAGACTTGAGATCAAATCCATAGGCATTGGTGTAGCAGGCTTCATCGACAAGTCTGGCGTGGTTCGGACATCTCCGAATCTTTCGACTTTCGCAGATTATCCTCTCCTTGAACAAGTTCGCCATGAGTTCGATATCCCAGTTTTAATAGAAAATGATGCCACAAGTGCAACTTGGGCTGAAGTCCAGTTAGGTGCAGCTCGAGAGGCCAAAAACGCCATTATGGTTTGTTTAGGTACAGGAATCGGAGCTGGCTTATACATTAATTCGGAGTTAGCTAGAGGCGCCTCTGGCTTTGCAGGAGAGGTCGGCCATATGGTGATTGTGCCCGATGGTTTGCAATGCCCCTGTGGTCGTTCGGGGTGTTGGGAACGCTATGCTTCGGGGGCGTCTTTCGGCAATATCGCCGAGGCGTCAATGCAGAGTGGAGAGAGTAGTTCGCTAGTTAACAACGATGACGGTTTTAGAGAACCCTTTCAAAGTGAATGGATCAGCCGTTTAGTTTTAGCGAGGAATCAGGAAGCCTTAAATGCATTAGACGAGTTTGGCTATTGGGTGGCATTAGGCTTAGCTAATTTGGTTAATATTTTTGACCCAGAAAAGATAGTCCTCGGCGGCGGCATTACAGAAATAGGGGCCCCTTTATTGGAATCTGTGAAGAGAAGTTACGAAAGGATGACCCCAGAACGTTCGTTGAGGTCAAAAGATATGCTAGTGCTTGCTCAATTCGGCAATGGGGCAGGAGCAATTGGGGCGGCGTTGCTAGCGATGCAAAATTTTTCAGAATAAAGAGATAAAAGAAGGTGCACGCCCATTGCGCATAATAGAGATAGCCTAAGTTGATGGAGTTTCGGAGAATAGCAAACCTTCCCCCTTATGTTTTTACGATTATCAATGATTTAAAAATCGAAGGCCGTCGTGATGGCGATGACATCATTGATTTTGGATTCGGGAATCCTGATCTTCCTTCACCAAAGATCGCTGTCGACAAGCTCTGCGAAGCAGCGCAGAATCCTCGAAATCACAGGTATTCCTTGAGTAGAGGAATTCCAAAACTGCGAGAAGCTATATGTGGCTTATATGAAGACACCTTCGGAGTTTCACTCGACCCAGAAACTGAAGCGATAAATACTATAGGCGCTAAAGAAGGCCTCTCTCATTTAATGTGGACTCTCGTGCAGCCTGGAGATGCTGTGTTGGTCCCTTCGCCCTCGTATCCGATCCATCTGTATTCACCTCTCTTCGCTGGAGCAGAAGTTCGGGAGATCCCTCTTTCAAGCGGATCTGATTTCTTCGGGGCAATGCGAGAACGGTGGGAATATAGTTGGCCTCGCCCTAAGGTAATTCTGCTTTCATTCCCACATAACCCAACCACCATGTGCGTTGATCTGGACTTCATGCAGCAGGTTGTTGATTTCGCCAAAGAGAAAGATGTTCTTTTGGTCCATGATTTTGCGTACGCGGATTTAGGGTTTGATGGGTACCAGCCTCCATCTATTCTCCAAGCAGATGGAGGCAAAGACGTGGCCGTAGAACTTTATTCAATGACAAAGTCATTTTCTATGGCAGGGTGGCGCGTAGCGTTCATGCTTGGCAATAGTGAAGTAATTGCAGCTTTAGCCAAGATCAAGTCTTATCTGGATTATGGAACATTTCAGCCGATACAAATAGCGGCAACAGTAACTATTAATGAGGCAAGCGATCACCCCAAAGAAGTAAACAAGATTTATCAAGGCCGGCGTGATGCACTATGTGATGGCTTGAACAGAATTGGATGGAACATTGAACCCCCTAAGGGGACAATGTTTGTTTGGGCTCCTATACCTGACCCATACAAAGATATGGGCTCTATCGAGTTCGCATCTTGGCTGGTTAAAGAAGCAAAAGTGGCTACTTCACCAGGAGTGGGATTCGGCCCTGGCGGAGAGGGATATGTCCGTTTTGCATTAATTGAGAATGAGCAACGAACCTCTCAAGCTATCCGACATATAAAGAGTACCTTGACTGAGCTCTAAATTACAGAAATCAGCTTTCTGTCGCCCAAGACCTACTACGATTTACTGCCTGTAGCCACCGAGCATGAGTTTCGTTATATGCCACGTGGTCCATTCTTGGAAGAACCTGTATATCTAGTCTCCACTTCTCTTTAATCTCTTCAAGCGAACCCCAGACTCCTAAAGATAACCCAGCAAGAAACGCTGCCCCAAGTGCAGTGATTTCCTTTGAGTGGGGTCGAAGCACTGGAACCTGTAGCTGGTCTGCTTGCAGTTGTAGAAGGAGGTTCATAACTGATGCCCCACCATCTACCCTCAAATTCTGCAATCGTTGTTTCGAAGCAACTTGCATCGCATCTATGACGTCACGGGTTTGATAAGCCATAGACTCGATTACTGCTCGAGCTATTTCTGCTTTCCCTGTTCCTCTGGTGACTCCTATAAGCGCACCACGGGCGTAAGGGTCCCACCAGGGGCTCCCGAGCCCGGCAAATGCTGGAACAAGATAAACGTCACCTGTGTCTGAACATTGGAGGGCTAGGGTTTCAAGCTCTGAAGCCTCAGAAATAATTCCTAATCCATCTCGCAACCATTGCACCGTTGCTCCTGTCGAAAAGATGGAGCCCTCAAGAGCGTAGGTGGTGGTAGTCGTATTCTCGCTCTCTAAAACCCATGCGACGGTAGAGAGTAATCCATCAATTGGTTCAGGTAACTCTTCGCCGATGTTCATAAGGACAAATGACCCTGTCCCGTATGTGTTTTTCGCATCCCCTATTGAAAAAGCGGCATGGCCGAATAAGGAAGATTGTTGATCACCTGCGACTCCTCTGATAGGGATACCTTCACCGCAGGATGCATTTTTCCCTGTTCTTCCGAAATCTCCGTTTGACGCTCGGACTTCGGGGAAATCCGATTCGTTTAGGTTGAATAAATTGAGAAGTTCATTATCCCATTCCAAACTATTGATATTAAAAAGCATTGTTCGTGAAGCATTAGAGGGGTCAGTGGCGTGAACTTTGCCATCCGTTAATTTCCATATAAGCCAGCTATCGATGGTCCCAAATGCAAGATTTTTCGCACTTGCGAAATTTTTTGAGAGCCACTCAAATTTTGTTGCTGAGAAGTATGGGTCGATAATCAGCCCCGTTGACTCCCTTATAACTGAATTCAACCCATCAGCTACGAGTTGGGTACATTGCCCAGCTGTGCGCCTGTCTTGCCAAACAAGAGCGCGGTGAACCGGAAGTGAGGTTTCCCGATCCCACGCCACAGCAGTTTCACGTTGGTTGGTTATCCCTATAGCAGCTATCGGCTCTGAAAGTCTAGAAACAACTTCACCCATAGTGAACTGGACTGAATGCCAAATTTCTTCCGCATCATGTTCGACCCAACCCGGATTGGGGAAATATTGTGCAAATTCTTTGTACGAGGAATCCACAACATCTCCTTGGCTATTGACGGCTAATGTTCTAACACCCGTAGTGCCTGCATCGATCGTGAGAATGATCGTCATAGGGTGTTTTCCTGTTTGAGTAGTCGAGACATTCAGCTAATTACGGATATTTGGGGGGCGTAGCTGATAAATTGCCCTCTGGTTAAAGTATTTTGGTCTCCTTCGTCAGGAGTTGGCCATGTTTTTATTTCATTATCGATAGAGATAACTAGGCTTGTGATGTCACCTGTCTCGGTAACACTCCAAACGATTTGGGCAAGGGCTTCGGTGAGTTGCTCTCCTTCAATTATTTCTAATCCACCTGGCTCAAAATTTATTGTTGCGATTCCTTCTTCAACGCTTACCCCATCTAGTGATAGACCTATAGGAACTGCGGTACTTAATGCCATACTTGATTCTGCTTCTGTCGGGTTTGCTATAAGTTCATTAATAAGGTCTGTAATTTTTAGTTCAGATCCTGAAAGTGCTCGTATGACTGGGGTCAAGCGGCTATCTGCGTCAAGTAGATAGATCCGGAAGGTGCGAGATTCTTCGCTTGGTTCGTCATTAACTTGAGGCGTTGTATTTTCTGGAAACGTCGACTGTATGGATACGGGGGAAGAGTCTTGCGGTATTCCACACCCTGAGAGAACCAGTAGCGCTATAAGAGAATATGTTAGATCCTTCTTCATCTCACTACCTTTGGGAGCGTGATCGTAAATATTGAACCTGGTTGACCATTATCATGACCTCTTACGTTAACGTGTCCTCCATGAAGTTTGAGGTGTTCTGCGACTAGTGCGAGTCCAAGCCCAGTTCCGGTTCCCGTTCCTCTCCGACCCCCCTCGGCCCCTCGTGCGAATCTTTCAAAAATGGTATTACGTTCTTCTTCAGGAATTCCAGGCCCATAATCCTCGATTGAGATTTCGACATCGGCATTGTTTTGTCTTACCAGCACTCTTGTTGCACCCCCAGCGTAATTTGTTGCATTCTCCAGAAGGTTGTTTATAACTCGCGCTAGGCGCCGCTTGTCTGCCTCTATTATGAGGTCTTCAGCACTATTGAGAAACTCTAACTTCACAAGTTCATGTCCGGATTGTATTGCGACTGCACGAAGGAACTCTTTGAGCAAAAATCTTTCAAGGTCTAGGGCATTTGCATTAACTTCATATCGGGAGATTTCTAGAAGGTCCTCTACTAATTGTCGGAACCTTTCGAGGTCCTCTGTGAGAAGGCCGAGGGCAACGGTTGAAGCCTCGTTGAAGGTTCTTTTGTCTGCGTTTAACACTTCTAGCGAAGCCATGATTGTCGTAAGCGGGGAGCGTAGTTCGTGGGAGACGTTGCTGGCGAATTTGGCATCTGCTTGTATCCTTTCTTCGAGATTGGTTGCCATTTGATTAAATGAATCAGTTAGTTGTTCCAGGTCGCGATCGCGTCCCACTTCGAGTCGAGCAGTTAGGTCACCTGTGGCGATTGCTCTGGCAGCTTGGCCAACCTTCTCCACTGGAAGTAGTAGCCTTCTTGAAGCAAATGCACCTATAGCGATTCCGAGTAGACATATTCCGGCACTTGTCACTATCAGAATTTGGGATAAGGCGTTTAAAGTGTCTTCAATGTCATCCAGCGGAGTCGCCTCGAAATATAAAGCATCTCTAGCAGTTAGGGGAAAGCCAATGACAAGCACAGGGGTTCCATTAGCTAGACGGTATTTCATTTTTGCTCCGGAAGCGTCAGAAGAACTAACTAGACTTAGCAGCTCAGCGTTAATATTTCCAGGTGCTTCGAAGACTACTGGGTCTGCTGAAATCCAGTTTTCATCAAGCCTGATAGCAGGAGTCGACTCAGCTCGAACTCCTCGAAGGTTGGAGAGAAGGTCTCTAGTTGTTCCGGTATCGATTTCTTCGATTATTCTTCGTTGTGCTTGATTGGCATTTACAGTAGCGACGCTTTGCGCGCTTTGTTCCCGCGTTTCCAGTAAATTATCTCGGACAAGTAAATAAGTTACAATGGACAGGACAGTCGTTAGAAGCAAGGCACCAAGTCCAAAGACTAAAGTTACTCTCGCTCTGAGACGAATACCACGCCTAAATTGAATGGCCATTACCGGTTACCCTTGGAGTTTGTAGCCGAAACCTCTGACTGTAATCACGTAACGTGGTTTTGCATCTTCCGGCTCTATCTTTTTTCGAAGTCGGCGAATGTGGACGTCTACGAGTCTTCCGTCGCCGAAATAGCCTCGCCCCCAAACTCGCTCTAGTAATTCATCTCTGCTAAAAACTCTTCCAGGAGCTGATGCCAACTCGATGAGCAACTGAAACTCAGTTCGAGTCAGGTGAGTGGCTTTGTCTCCTATGATCACTTGTCCTTGGTCAGGAAGGATTTTAAGGTCGCCAAACTCTAGATTACTTAGCTCTGTTGTCGGAATCCGGACTCTTCTGAGAAGGGCTCGGATCCTTGCACTTAGTTCTTTGGGGGCGAATGGCTTTGTCAGATAGTCATCAGCTCCGGCTTCTAGTCCAGCCACTACATCATGCGTGTCATCTCTTGCAGTGACCATAACCACTGGAATATCACTTTGGCGTCGAATAGTTCGACACACCTCGAAACCATCGATACCCGGAAGCATGATGTCTATCAATACAATATCGGCATCAGAATCTGGAAAGATTTGCAGTGACTCTTCGCCACTGCGTGCTTCAACAACATCCCATCCTTCATTCTCAAGGGCAAGTCTGACAGCAGTCCGGATTCGCTCATCGTCTTCAACCACAAGTACCTTGGTGCTCATTCCAACATGATAGGGGCAAAGACTCCGCAGGGTTAAAAGTGAGCTGTGAAATATCTACTAGTTGAAGTTTTGCGCAGCTGCATGAAGTAAATCTATGAATTGATTTTCGATGGAAGGATTAACCGCCAGAGTCAAGTTCTTGCCACCAAAATCGTTAATATTCATTACGATGGCCCCAGCTTCAGATGCAATCAACATACCGGCAGCGAAATCCCATTCGTTTAGGCCAGTTTCAAAAAACGCATTTACTCTCCCTTTAGCGACAGAACATAGGTCGATCGCGGCACTCCCCATTCTTCGTATGTCCGCTATGAAAGGGATGATGCCTAAGAGGATTTTCGCTTGAACCACTCGATCTGCACTTTCATAGCTAAAGCCTGTGGCGACAAGCGCTGTTTCCAACTTGAGTGATTCTGTTATGGAGACTCTTTCTCCGTTGCATCTTGAACCATGGTTTACAGCAGCATCAAATATTTCTCCACGGCTTGAATCTGCAACGGCTCCAGCGACAATCTCCCCTCTTACTTTCGCCGCGATTGATGGTCCGAATCCTGAGTGGTCGTAAATAAAATTCGTTGTTCCGTCAATTGGGTCAATGACCCATTCAACAGTTGACCGACCTTGTCGGGATGTGCCTTCTTCACCCAAGAATCCATCTTCCGGTCGGATATCTTTGATCAGGTTTACGATAAACGCTTCAGCTTTTTTGTCGACTTCAGTAACATAGTCCGTGGAGCTTGATTTAGTTTCTTGGAGTATTGGTTTTTTGCTTTCTTTTAGGATGTATTCACCAACTTCTTTTACGACGCTGCTAGCAATGTCGCGTAGTTCGATGAAATCCGGTATATCTACTGGCCCTGTAGTCATGGTTTATTTTTGGCCTTTATCGTGTTTTGTGCGCCATTCCGTTACTGCTCGTAGAACTAGAATTGAGACAACGCCAACTCCACCTGCTCCGATTATTGCTCCAATGATCGCACTAATGCCTGATAAATTTGAACACCCTTCTGAACATTGAAGGTCTGTAAAGGCATAGCCTATTAATCCTCCGCAAAGGCCACCGATTAGGATTGCAGCGAAGGAAAATATTTGAATGGGTCTCGATGGTGCTTGGAATAGATGGTCTGCGCGAGGTAGGTCTACTGAATTGTCACCAAATTTAACGATACTTT
>MDTC01074442.1_pt1 | contig 11022 bp, 10 predicted proteins | sample 811181 | NCBI WGS metagenome assembly MDTC01 (sample SAMN05326644, study PRJNA326480) | marine metagenome | isolation source: seawater | place: Pacific Ocean: North | collected 2011 | reverse complement strand
GGTTTTCTTACTTTGTGGCGATAGTAGCTCAGTTGGTTAGAGCACCGGCTTGTGGTGCCGGGGGTCGCCGGTTCGAATCCGGTCTATCGCCCCAGTTCTTCTCTTTGAATTCTTTTTGCTCTAAATCTACGATGTCCGAATGTTTTTTTGCCTGTGACTTTGGCGCCGAGATTGTTAACCTGATGTTATAGACGCATTCTTAGAAACTTCTCGACCGTCGGGGGGGGCGAAGAAGTTCCGAGTTGTGTGGGTTTTTCAAACATGTTATCCTTTTTTGAATGAGGTTTTACATTTACTGGTTCTTTACTTGCTTAGCTTGTTTCCCTTCTGCTCAGGCAAGAATTTTTGAAAAAGACCCTAAAGCCCTGGAGACGCTAAATCTTTCCTATGGCAAGCACGAGAGGCAGGTTCTCGATGTGGTACATCTCGAGGGGGCAAAGGATTGTCCCGTAATTCTTTTTTTTCATGGAGGCAGTTGGCGTTGGGGCAGAAAAGATTACCATCGAACCATCGGGAAACAGTTCGCGAAAGCTGGAGTGCTATTCGCGACTGCCAATTATCGCCTTTATCCTGAAGTCCGCTTCCCCGCTTTTCCCGAGGACGCCGTTTTTGCGCTGAAATGGCTTCGTGGCCATGTCGCAAAATATGGAGGCGACCCAAAGAAGATATTCCTCATGGGGCACTCATCGGGCGCTCATAGCATGGCATTGGTGGGACTCGACGAAAGTTATCTTAAGAAAGAGGGCGGTGACTTTTCTTGGGTCAAAGGGGTTGTCGCTATGTCCTGCCCTTATTATTTCGATCCATCAAAGGAATTTCTCTATCGCGATGTCTTTGACGTCGGCACAGATCACAAGGAATTCATGCCCTTGAATCATGTGGACGGCGGTACCGAACCCCCGATTCTCGTCATGCATGGACTTCTCGATCCCCTTGTCGCAGCAGAACGAGCCGAGGTATTCATTAAAAAAGTCCGTGCCGCGGGCGGGAAGGTGACGCGTAAGATTTACTCCTCTCACGGGCATTTCTCTCTCGTTCGTCGAACCACCTCGTGGCACATATGGCCTAAGCCTTTTCTCAAGGACGTGGTTGGCTTTGTGCGCGAAAACGAATGACTTACGCTTTAAGCGTGTTCGCCCGTCAATCTCTGTTTGATCCGTTTGCGAATACGTTCTCCTAGGAAATCCAAGAGTGTCACGATGAAGAGAATGCACAAAAGGACTGTGCTGAACTTGTCCCAACTATTGGGCGAATCAGCATAGAGTTTAAGGTGGAGTCCGATTCCACCGGCTCCCACGTAGCCAATTATACTTGCTGAGCGCACATTGTACTCCAGCATCCACAAAGAGTGACTCCATATCAAGGGTTTCACGTTTGGCCAGAGTCCGTATTGAAAGGCTTGCATGCGGCTTGCCCCTATGTTGAGGAGCGCTGACCGGACGCGAACATCGGCCGCCTCAAATGCCTCGCTGTAGAACTTTCCGAGGTAACCGATACTATAGAACGTTAAGGCAATGACACCTGCCAGTGAGTTGGAACCTACGATAACCACTGCCAGCAAGGCCCAGAGCAGGCTTGGTATAGTGCGAATTAAATTTAAGAGCATGCGAGTCATAACCACTAGCCACTTTGGAGCTAAGTTTTGTGCAGCCCCGAAAGAAATAAGGAGCGAAAGGCAGATGGCAAAAAAGGTCGAGCAAACCGCTATTTGGAAAGTTTCCCATAGACTTACGAGAGTGCGTTCCAGAATCGATAAATCCGGAGGGAAAAACTTTGATCCGAAACGAGTAAGGTTTTCCCAATAGTTCAGATCTCGTCCGGACCCTTCCAAGGCAGGAAGGGAAAAACCTACTGCAAGAAGAAACACGAGAAAAGTGAGGTTCACCACGTTTAGGCGGTTATACCAAGGAACCAGGTCTTCGCGAGGATCAGAGGGCATGGCGGGGCACGGATTGAAGAGTCCAGTCTCCGGGGCAGTTGGCTGCAAGTTTCAGTTCGCGGTCAGCGAATTGTTCAACTTGTCTAGAGTCGTGAAGAGCCGCAAACACTGGTCGCCCGTGCTTTCTTGCCTCTCGTTGAAAAAGACTCAAGGCGACATCAGCTCGAGTAGAGTCGAGGCTGGCTACTGGTTCGTCTGCCAGATAGAGTGCAGGTTCCTGCAAGAGCGCTCGGGCAATCGCCACGCGCTGCTGCTCGCCCCGGGAAGTTTCTGCAGCCCATTTGTGAGCGAGTCCTGCTATGCCGAGTTCTTGCAATGTATTGTAGGCATCCGCCCGATCTTGCTCGGAGAACCCCCAAAGGGTCCGAGCAAAGCCATATCGGTTTAGCCTGCCGCAAAGTGAATTTGTGAGGACTGAAGCCCCATCGGTTAATAATAAATCTTGGAAGACAATGCCAATCCCTTTGTCTTTTGTGAAGTTATGGACAACTTCTCCTTCAGTTGGTTCCCTTGTACCTGCCAGACAGGAGAGCAGACTTGATTTTCCGACGCCTGAAGGACCTGTAAGGGCGAGGAATTCTTTGGGTAAAAGGCTAAAGTCAAGATTTCGAAAAAGCCAGCGCCCGTCCAAACGTAAACCGAGATCCCGTACTTTGAGCAGAGGCAACACATTGTCTCTTGTCATAAGCCGCGGAAATTCTATCCGCAAATACTATGGCTTAAGAGTGTTTTGGACCTCTAGTGCTTCCCTGGTAATTTTTAGATGCTCTTTCGGGTCAACGGAGACAAGCTCTCCGTTGAAAACCTTGTCACGCAATTCAGGATTGTCCTCGTTCATTCCCAACAGGGTTTGCCTGATGACGTCGCGGTCTGCAGCTGAAAGGCTCTGCCGATAGCAAATGGTGTGCGAGGGCACGGGACCTTGCTCTTGTACGATCTTCAGTTTTCCTTTTTGTTCGTCCGATAAGTACTTATTATCTCCCTTGTAAACGTAGTCGCTGACGGCTGCCGCCTCTACTTCGCCGTTCAATACTTTTTCTACGGCGGAGACATAGCCCGTACCGTAAATAGTCTGTGCAAAATAGTCGGTTAGAGCTTTTTGTGGACCAACTAGCCCGCGCTTGGAGAGGTCCCAAGTGGGTATGAGAAAACCAGATGTGCTGCTATGACTAGCGAATGCCACCGGTTTATCTTTTAGGTCTTCGATCGAGTCGTAGTCCTTGCTTTTAAGGCTAAGCCAAATGCTGTTGTAATGGGGATTTCCATTTTTCAAGTGAATGAGCAGAATGGAAGCGGCGGCATCATCCAAATTTCTTGCGGCATCAGTGGAGCTCAAGTAACCAATATCGAGAGTCCCATTCTTAAAGCTTTCGACAATAGCCGCAGAACTTGTCGGAATGATTACTTTTACTTGCCTTGCTAATTTCTCAGATAGGTATTTTTCCAAGGATTCTTTTTCCGCCAGCATTTTCTCGGGATTCTTGTTTGCCTTGAGCGCTACAACCAGCTGCTTGAGGCTCAAACCGTTGTCGGACGAGGAGGTGCCGTTGGCATCATCGAAGGCATTATTCCCACCACAGGAGGCTAAGAGAAAAGTGCATGCAGATAGGCATGCGGATGAATAAATATTGGCTAGGCTTTTACAGGTCATGTTAATGAAGTTTGAGAGTTGTTGATACTCGGTCTCAATAAGGACTTGGTGCTCATTCGTCAATCTACAAAGCCTTCGTCCGAAAGAATTTCACTTTAAGGTTTCAATCAATCCCTCCAAGCTCCTCAAGGTCGCTCCCGAGTGCGTTTGCTTCCACTCTCTTGCTGCTTGGCCAGTTTGTCGACGGGCTTCTGCGTCGCCAAGCATCCGAATTACCTGTTCTACAAGCTGTTCCTGATTTCCCACTTCTATAGCCGCCCCGAGAGAAAGAAGGCCTTCGCACACTTCTTGAAAATTCTGATAATTAGGACCGAATAGAAGTGGAATCGCCCTCCCTGCAGGTTCGATGGGGTTTTGGCCACCTGCATTTGGCGGCAAGGTCTTTCCAACGAAAGCGACGTCGGCAACTCGAATCAGCGAGCCAAGTTCCCCCGTAGTGTCTCCAATGTAAACGGCGTTGTTCGAGGGTGCCTGATTTCCGTTGGAGCGGAAATGAATGTCAAGGTTGTGTCGCCGTGCGAAGCCATCTGCAATTTCTTGTTTTCGTTCTGCATGTCGCGGAATTATAAGTAGTCGAACAGGTAAGTTTTCAGCGCGTGCAGTTAGAAAAGCTTCAACGAGTGCTTGTTCTTCTCCGGGCCAAGTGGAAATTCCTGCGAGAACGAGATCTGTTTTGGGAAAACCGAACTCTTTTTTAAGCAATTCGGTTGCTTCCTTCGCTTGCGGGGGCTTGGGTTCGACGTCCAGTTTCAGATTGCCCGTGGTCTTTATTTTTTCCGCAGTAATGCCTACAGCCTTCCAGCGTTCGGCTTGTCGATCGGAGGCTGCGAATACCTGTATGTGTTCGGGCAAAATAATAGAACGCAGTAAACGTAATTTTTCTAAACGTGAAAACGTGCGATCGGACAGACGAGCGTTAAGAATTACGATGGGAATATTCCTTTTTCTGGCTTGTTCCATATGTTCGGGCCATAGTTCGCTATCCACCATGGCTACCAGATCCGGCTGAATTCTTTTCCATCCTCGCGAAGAGAATGGCAACCAGTCGATCGGGAATGGACCGAGAGCGATTATGTTTTCTAGATGCTGCTTTTGGGCTACGTGAAGCCCCGTACTTGTGGTGCAGGACAGTACGACCTCGATGTTTTCCTCAGCTGCCAATTCTTCAAGTAATGGTGAGATAGAGACTACCTCACCAACACTTACGGCCTGAATCCAGATACGTTTTGTTCCGGGCTTTTGGGGTGTGAGGTTTGGCCAGAGGCCTAAACGCATTCCGATGTTCTTTCCGTAACCGCCCCGTTTGAGCATGCGACGAAGGTAATGCGGCGCTGAAATCAGTGCTGCGATGGGAAAGAAAATACGATACAGCCAAATCACTCTTCAAATGTATTAATGGTGAAAAGTCGCTTTACCGTTGCCTTGTTCGCTTTGGCTGGGAAAATTTCCATTTTTAAAATATTATGGAAAACATTGATCGTATCGCGAAACTATTCGCTCAAAAGAAAAAAGAAGGATTGTCGGTCTTCATCGGCTATGTCTGCGCCTGCGATCCCGATTTTGAGAATTCTTTGAGCATTTGTAAGTCACTTCTTGCAAACGGCGTGGACATCTTAGAGCTGGGAGTTCCCTTCTCCGATCCTTTGGCTGACGGCCAAACCAACCAGCTGGCAGCTCGACGAGCCTTGAATGCAGGTTGTTTGCAGGAAGACGTTTTTAGACTAGTGAAAGCTATTCGAGAGTTTTCGGAGGCTCCCATCGTGTTCTACACCTATTACAATTTGGTTTTCTCACAAGGGGTCGAAACTTACGTCGAGAAAAGTCTTGAGGCTGGTGTCGATGGTTTGCTGACTCTCGATTTACCCCCTGAGGAGGCGGATGACCTTGTAGCCGTTTCCCGTGAACGAGGGATGAAAAACATTTTCATCGTGGCGCCCACTACTCCCGAGGAGCGCATTCCACTTATAGCAGCATCCGCTTCCGGTTTTTTGTATTACGTTTCGCGAGAAGGTGTGACTGGTGAACGCGATGATTTGGCTGGGGATCTTGCTGATAGGGTAGCTACTATTCGTCGCCATGCCGATTTGCCGGTGGTGGTAGGTTTTGGTATTTCCAATCCCAAGCAGGTTAGGGATGTCGGTGAGGTAGCGGACGGGGTAGTTGTTGGCAGTGCTTTGGTTAACTGCATTCCCAAGAATATTGAATCTCTCGACCGAATTCCCACCGAGATTGGCCTCAAGGCTCATGAACTGGCTCAGGGGTTGCAACCCATGTCTGCGTAAGAAACCGGTGAACTCCTTTTCCTACAGGCGTTAATCCGATGGAGGACGTCCCTCGGATTTACTTTGTCGCCGGGGTCACTGCGGTCGGTAAGACAGCTTTCTCTTTGGATTGGGCGGAGAGGGAAGGTGCGGAAGTTTTATCCTGCGATGCTCTTTTATTCTATCGTGGAATGGATTTAGGGACTGCGAAACCTACTAAGTTGGAAAGGGAAAGAGTGCCGCATCACGGGATCGATTTATGCGAACCGGTTGATTCCTTTGATGTTGCTCGCTATGTGGATTATGCTAAATCAAAAGTAAAGGAGATTCACGAACGCGGTCGACCTGTGATTGTCGTGGGCGGAAGTGGATTTTATCTTAAAGGCTTTTTTGAACCGGTTTCGGACGGGTTGGTGATTTCGGAGGCGATACGCGAAAAGGTCGAGCTTTTAGAACGTGAGCAAGGACTCAAAGGATTGCTTTGCCAATTACGAGAAAATAGCCCCGGGGGACTAGGTGATCTTGATTTGATGAACCCTCGTCGAGTTGCTCGTGCTCTGGAGCGTTGTTTTGCAAGTGGTGACTCAGTGACCGTGCTAAAGAAACGTTTCCTAGAAGTCCCCAGTCCCTTTGATCGTTACATAAGGCATTCCTGTCTCTTGGAGAGGGAATCTTCGGATTTAGAGAAACGAATTCGATTGCGCTCTGCCGCGATTCTTAGCTCGGGATTAGTCGAGGAAACCGAACGTTTGCTTGAACGCGGTTTGCGGGAAAACCCAACCGCCTGCCGAGCTGTTGGTTACCGAGAGGTTTTGGCCATGCTGGACGGCAATTTGCCCAAAGACCAATTATTGGAGACTATAGTCCGTTCCACTTTGCAGCTTGCGGCGAAGCAGCGAAAATGGTTTCGAAACCAGTTTCATCCTGATGTAAGGCTGGTAGCGGGTGCAGGTGATTCTTTCTCGATCAACGACTTTCCTTTGACGCCCTAAACTTGACCCCGGGCGCTTCACCATCCAAGATTAAGCTTCTTTCATTTTTTTCTCTCTAACTTGTCGAGTCGATGGAACCCTTGTCCCGAATAGCCATCGTTGCCAACGCCAGCAAGGTTGGTGCGGTAGAAGCTGCTTCCGCCTTGGAAGCGATTGCGCAGGCGGAAGGCGTCGAGGTTAGTTCCACTGCGGAGTTTCCCCCTTCCCAAGGTTTTCTCGAAGGCATGGATGCCTGTTTCGTCGTGGGCGGCGATGGAACGCTTCTCGGAATGCTCGATGAAGCCGTGCGTTTGAACGTGCCCGTTGCCGGAGTAAAGCATGGACAGCTCGGATTTCTCGCCACTTTTTCTCCGGAAGATTTATTGCATCAGTTACCTCCTATCTTTCGCGGAGATTATCAAGTTCGTCGCCGATCTCTTTTAAGGTGCCAGTTCGGCTTGGGGGATTCGCGACTGGCCCTTAACGACATTGTTGTAAAAAGTGGCTCAGATTCCCGGCTTGCTCGACTAGCCGTCCGTGTTGAGGACGAGCCTGTGGCAGAGTACGCATGCGACGGTATCATCTTTTCCACGCCTACTGGGTCTACTGCCTACAATTTAGCTGCAGGAGGTCCCCTTGTTCATCCTGCTGCCCACGTAGTGGTAATGACTCCTATCTCCGCACATACTCTAACTAGTCGGAGCGTTGTATTCCCACGAGAGACCCGACTTTTTGTGGAATCCGTGGGTGAGCAGGATCCGCCGACATTGGCCGCTGATGGGCAAGACGCTTACGCTGGGGCGAACCCTTTGCCTCTAGAAGTGGTTGTGCCGGAAGAAACCTTCCCTCTCCTCGAGGAGAAGAACCATTCCCATTTCCGTGTATTACGAAATAAACTGAAGTGGGATTGACCCCTGCGTCGTGAGATAATTCTAGGTTTTATGCTCTCCCCCGGCACACGCATCGGACCTGCTCGTATCCTTCGGCATTTGGGCGAGAATTTGTTCGGTGACACCTATGAGGTGATTGGGGAAGCTGGGAAAGGGAAAGGGGAGCGCTTTTTAGTGAAGGTTTTGCCCAGAGAGCTGTTGGAAGATCCCGGGTTTTCGGATCACTTTCTACGGGAATGCCAAGTTGTCGAGCAGCTTGATCAAGATGGCATTTCCGCTCTCGAAAGTTATGGCGTCACCAAATGGAAGCACTGGTTGCGATACGCTTGGGAATCCGGACTTGAACTTGCCGCCGCGACTGAGACTGCCGAGGAAACTGAAGGGCCTCCCAAGTTTCGCCGAGCATCTTCCTTGCGGGAGTATATGGAGATACGGACCGAACCTTTGCTGGAGGAGGAAGTTTTAGTTGTTTTAACATCAATTCTCCTTGCACTGAGGAGTGCCCATGCCGTTGGTCTCATCCATGGCAATTTGAAACCGAGCAACGTATTGCTGGGAATTACAGATTCCGGGAGTCTCGATGCCCGCTTGACTGAGTTCAGCCTTTCCCGCCTAACTGGCGAAGAATGGTTCCGTGCTCGCTGGAAGGCCGCTGAGGATGCTAATCCATCTGATGAGCGATCCGAAGCCATGATTGCGTCTCGGGCAACTTTTCTTCATCGACCTCCCGAGGAACTTGTCGGTGAAGTGGCGGAAGAGCAGGGCGATCTTTTCTCCATCGGTCTTGTGGCTCGACGAATGTTGACTGGCTGTTCTGCCGAAAAGGTTCGTTCCCCTGAATTGGATGAAAACCTTCCTCCTGCATGGGCAAAATGGATTGCAAAAGCAACTGCGAAGAGACCGGAGGATCGTTTTCCGGATGCTGGTCGTGCGATTGTTGCCCTGCCAGGCATTGTGGACATCTCTCGGTTTGGTTTAAGCTCGGACGAAGAACCGGATGAGCAAAGCCTTATTGATGCCGAGGAACTTCGGCTGCAACGAGAGATCGAGTGGAAAGCGGCCGAGAAAGCTAGAAGCCTCAAAGCCAAACGAGGTATCACCGGTATTTTGGCGGGAGTCTTTCTTGCCTGTTATCTTGTTTCCACTTTGCACGCTCTTTTCTATCCAAAGCCTTGGGTCGAGTACAAACACGCTACTGCTCTAGATAGCTTTCAACTGGGCGTAGGCTTGTGGAGTGGAAAAGCATGGGGAGTGACTCCCAAAATTTACGATCCCCTTAAGAAAGGTGGCCAAGATGTTCCCGGTGAATGGTCCTTGGAAGATGGACATTTTCAGCTGCGTTTTCGAAAATTCAAATTGGTAGGTCCTAATGATAACGGCAAAAAACGTTGGCAGAGCATGGGCACGGATTCCACCAGTTCTGAGGATTATTTCGTTTGGACGGATATTCTTAGCTACGAGCGAGGTTCAGATGTACTGATGTTTGTTAAACGAATAGGTGATAAGGGTGAAACCTATGTCTCTGTTGCCGACAAGAATGGAGACATCCGCTTTGTGCTTGAGAGTAGGCTTGAAAATCCCGCCAACGGTTTCCAAAAAGCTGAATTACGTTTCGACCCCGAGAAAAGCGGAGAATCGCACTGGACCTTGTTTTTCGGACTTGGCTTTCTCGCGGCTAGTTTACTTTACCGTATTGAGGGAATACCTCTTTTGAATAGATCTAAGAAATCTGATTCGACACAAGCATAAGCCTAGGCCAGTGTTGGTGAGGAATGACCTTTTTTATTGATAGCGGATGCAGAGGAATTACGCTTTTTCTTTGCGTTCTGATCCCATTGTGTTTCGCATCCTGTGGTAAAGAACCCGATGGTAAGTATGTGGGAGAAATTTTCGACTGGGAAAGCGAAGTTTTTCAAGCCCGATCCCTTCGTATCGAAGGGCAAGATTACTTTTTGCAACTGATCTTGAGGCAAGTGGGGCAGGAAATGCCTGCAGAGTTGCTGTTCAGGCAACAAAAAACCAACAAGGAAAAACTTAGAACGGGTACTTGGAGGATGGGAGATGGGAAACGGGTAATTGCATTTCCTGACGGCAAAGAAGTCCAAGAATATTTCTTATACAAAAAAGGATCTCGTTTTGTATTGGAGGATAGATGGGGTTTGGTTGACGACAATGGCTCAATGTTCGTTCTTATTCGCAATAAAGGGAAGTCACGAAAACGATCCTTCCCGATCACTTTTACTTTCGATTCCGACGGGGAAGCCCATTTTACCAGTCAAGCTTTGCCGAAAGGTATCTCCGGTGAGTGGCAGATGATAGACAAACGCGTGGCAGCCAGTTTTTTAGATGTAGGCACAGGTGAAAGACAAAAGTATTTTCTTTTTTGGAAGGGAGACCATTTGGCAATTGAAAAACTCACTATGTATTTGCCGTTCTTTCACAAGTATTATGTACGATTACCTGATGAAGCTAAGGCTTCCGGACCTTTCTTCGCCAAGGAGCTGAGGGAGGGTTTCGACAGTGGCCGATTCGGCGAACGGCATGAAGCCTCTCACGACAATCAAACTTGGATTCCCATCGAGAAGGTTAAGGGGTTTGAGCCGGGCTCTCGGCGACTCAAAAGAAAAAACTGGATGTACCACACCGTATTCGACGATCCGCCGGTTCTCAAGCCTCGTTGAATTTGTCGGTCGTAGTTAAGTGCATTAGTTAGCCGAGGTTGACTTGAGCCCCGCTTTAGGCATGATGAATTCCTTTTTTTCCTCACAACCGTTATGATTACCGCATTGCAAAACCTGATCAGTGGGAAGTTAGGCAAGGTCTTGTTCACCTTGCTGCTTCTCGTCATCGTAGTTTCTTTCGTGCTGTACCTTTCTCAAGGCTCTTCTATTTTTGATCTTTTGCCCGACGAGTCTCGGGCTCGTCAAGTCTATTACGATCGCGACCTTAACGACCCCGATGTTTATGGTACTTTGGAAGTGTCTCATCGAGTCGCGGCCGACTTTGGAGCGATCATCGTTCCTTCATCCAAGGTCATGGATGAGGCGGAAGGAAGGTTTTATCCCGAGATTCCGCAACAAAATCAGCGTGCACTAATGAGCAGGTACATGGAAATGCAGAGCCGACTGGGCGATCTCCCCGAGGAATTTCGGCAACAGCTTCAGCAGTCTCTAAACTCGGAGTTCCAGCGCATAAATTACGTTATGAACAATTGGGTGTATCTGCCACGAGTTCAAAAAGCTCGTCTGATAGCAGAGCAAAACGCAGCCGATCGTGATTTCACCGAAGGTTCCTTCAAGGCTAAGGTGGC
>MDTC01222962.1_pt1 | contig 11023 bp, 9 predicted proteins | sample 811181 | NCBI WGS metagenome assembly MDTC01 (sample SAMN05326644, study PRJNA326480) | marine metagenome | isolation source: seawater | place: Pacific Ocean: North | collected 2011 | reverse complement strand
TGTTAGATACTCGCCAGTCGAATTAGGGCCAAATCCGTGTAATAAGTTAAAAACTCCAGGAGGAACTCCAGCATCATGAATCACTTCTGCCAATAGAGTAGCTGTACCAGGAGTTTCCTCAGATGGTTTTGCGACAACACAATTACCCATCGCAAGAGCTGGAGCTAATTTCCATGTTAATAATAAGAGCGGTAAATTCCATGGAGCTATAACAGCGATAACTCCCATCGGTTTCCTAATTGCATAATTTAGTGCACCAAATCCATCTGGCGTATCCATTTCGAAGCATTCGGTACTAGCTGTTCTGGCAAGATCTGAAAAAAATCTAAAGTTATCAGCTCCTCGTGGAATATCAATATTTCTTGCTTGTGACAGAGGTTTGCCCGTATCAGCAATTTCCGCATCAACAAAATCTTCAAAACGTGCTTCAATACCATCTGCAATTTGTCTAAGTAATTTACAACGCTCTAACAAAGATATTCGTCCCCACTCCCCTTTTAATGCCATTTTTGCTGCAATTACAGCATTTTCAACCATTACTTTGTCAGCTTCTGCAACTTTTGCAATTAATGATCCATCAACAGGATTTATATCATCAAACAAACAATTGGATGATATAAATTCACCTGCTATATAATTTTTATATATCTTTATTGACATAAAATCCTACTGTGAAAGGAGGTTTGTTTGATAACGCTGAAATTTTAAATCTCCACCAACATAGGTCATCTCAACTTCAGCAGATAGAATTTCTTCATAACTAACAGTTAATAAATTTTTTGATAAAATTACAAAATCTGCATATTTTCCTGGCGTTAAACTGCCTTTAATATCTTCCTCAAATGCCGAATAAGCCCCATTAATAGTATATGTCTCAAGCGCTTCTCTCCTAGTCATTATGTGTTCTGGGTAAAACTCATCACCATTGATCATTCTCCTTGTAACAGACGAATAATATGAAGCGATCGGATCTATTCGCTCAACGGGCACGTCCGTTCCATTCGTAATCAGCGCCCCTGTTTCAAATAGTGTTCTCCATGGTTGAGAAGTATCCTTTGCCCTCTCTTCCCCTAGTCTGCTGGGAATCCAAGGACCATCAGAAGTTCCATGAACTGCTTGCACAGAAGCAATTACTCCAAGTTCTCCAAATCTGGGTATATCATCCGGATGAATGTGCTGTGCATGCTCTATTCTCCAGCGCAGATCTTTCCCAATCACGCCAAGGTCTTTCCAAACCCCTTCATATATATCCAGTACTTCTCTATTAGCTCTGTCACCTATCGCATGAGTATTGACTTGAAAACCATGTTTGACAGCAATTTCTGCTGTACTGGAGATATCTTCTACTGATTCCAGAACCAATCCGTCTGTTTCTGGAAGATCCAGATAAGGCTCTAATAACCAAGCTCCATGTGCCCCAAGAGCCCCATCTATTTGTCGCTTTATGGATCTTACAGTTAAAAAATCATTACCCTCTGGAAGCATTTTATATTGAGGTAGGGCGACATCCATTAATTCATTTGATTCTCGCCTCACCATTACATAGAGACGAACATCTAACTCGTCCTCACTCTCTAATTTTTTGAAAAAATCAATGGTTTCGAAGCTTGCACCAGCATCATGAAATGAGGTAACACCATACTTTAATGCTTCATCTGCAGCCATTTGAGCACGCTCTCGATTATCTAATTCAATTTCTTGAGGAGTAAGTCTGCCTTCATATTCATTTCTGGCTTTACCTATCAATCTCTGAGCTGTTTCTCTCATCAAACCAGTCGCTTTTCCTGCTGAATCTCTTACAATTGTTCCACCCTCAGGATCAAGGGTATTTGCATTTACCCCAGCAATCTCAAGTGCGGCATCATTCCAAAATCCAGCATGTCCACTTGCATGCCCAAGAATAACTGGATTTTGAGATGATATTTTACTTAGAGTATCATTTATCGGAACCCCATCTACTGCATTATCAGGAAGGCTATTCCATTTATCTTGATGCCAGCCTCTACCGAAGATCCAATCCCCAGGTTTTGCCTTATCTACGGCAATAGCCACCTTAGAGACAATTTCTTCCCAGCCAGTTACATCATTTAAATCTAATATTTGCTTTGATCTTCCCAAGCTCATGAAATGCCCATGACCTTCAATAAAGCCTGGCATAACAAAACGTCCTTCTAAATCAATAATTTCAGTTTCATCACCAATAAAATCATTTATCTCATCATCACTTCCAACGGCCAGAATCCGGTAATCTCTGATCGCCATTGCAGAAACAATTCCATAATTAGAATCAACAGTGGCTATTTCACCACCGAGAAAAACTGCATCAGCATATTCTTCTTTATCCAATTGAATTTGGGAAGTTTCTGGTTCAGAAAAGCACGCAGCCAAGAAGAAAACCACAGTTAAGCCAATATTAGTTTTATATTTTTTTATGCACATATGAAACAGCTCTCTTTGATTGATTATTAAAATTTATAACTGTGTCCATGATAAAGTTATCATAAAAGCTGTCTATTCATTATTAATTTGTAAATATTATTCACAACATAATTACAACGTACTCATGATAGTGTAGATTATAGGAAATTTTTAATTATCCTAAGTAAAAAAATCTGAGGTTCGTTATTTTATGCGACAAATTATCTTATTAATAATTAGTATATTCACATTTGCTAGCCCACAAAGTTGGGCGGATACAATACGTCAAACAAAAGGTGATTTTTATGATGCATTTAGGCAACTGGATGTTGATCTTCCAAGCCCAAATGTTTATCGAACTGCCTCTGGAGCTCCAGGACCTCAATACTGGCAGCAAGAAGCTGATTATCATATAAAATTAAAACTAGACGAAAATAAACGTCATATTGAAGCCTCAGAAGAAATTACATACAAAAATAACTCTCCTGATACACTAAATTATATCTGGCTACAGTTAGATCAAAATAGATTTGCAGATAATTCACTTGAACGAAGATCAGCGAATGTTTTAGGTAACTCCAATAGAGATGGTAGTGATCGATTAACTTATAATCAAATCGCGGTTGATCAACTCGCCAAAGATATTGATTACGGTTATGACATAAAAAAAGTCTTAGATGATAGAGGGAATCCAATTCCATTCACAATTGTAGATACTATGATGCGTTTAGACATTGGAGAACCTCTGATACCTGGAGATAGAATAACTTTTTCTATTGATTGGTCCTTCAATGTATTATTAGAAGCACGTGTTGGGAGTAGAGGAGGTTATGAATATTTTCCTGAAACCGATACCTCTATCTATTTTTTAGCTCAATGGTTTCCGAGACTGGCCGCTTATACAGACTATGCGGGATGGCAACACAAAGCATTTCTTGGGCGTGGTGAATTCACTCTTGAATTTGGAGACTATACTGTGGAGATCACTGTTCCTGATGATCATATAGTCTCAGCAACAGGAGAACTGCAAAACTCTAGGGATGTCCTTACTAAACTTCAAAGAGATCGTTTAGAGGATGCCGAAAATGCTAAGAAACCAATTTTTATAGTCACACCTGAAGAAGCTCTCGAAAATGAAAAAAATAAATCACAAGGTGAAAAAACTTGGGTTTTTAAAGCTGAAAATGTTCGTGATTTCGCTTGGTCAAGTTCAAGAAAGTACATATGGGATGCTATGACACATCATCAGGATGATAAAAAACAACCCACAGTTCTGGCAATGTCATTCTATCCAAACGAAGCAGAACCAATTTGGTCAAAATATTCAACACATGCTGTTGTTCACACAATGGAAGTTTATTCTCGATTCTCCTTTAATTATCCATACCCAACCGCCCAATCAGTAAACTCTTGGAAAAGTGGTGGTATGGAATATCCTATGATTACCTTCAACGGTTATCGGCCTGAACCATTCGAAGGATCTTCAGAAGATGATATAGAAGATTCTGAAAATACAGACCCTGAAAATACTTACTCACGGAGAACCAAATACGGTTTAATTGGAGTAATTATTCATGAGATAGGTCATATATATTTTCCAATGGTGGTAAATTCAGATGAACGACAATGGACATGGATGGATGAAGGGATAAATAGTTTTCTAGAATATATTGCTGAATTTGAATGGGAAGAGGATTTTCCTGCTTATGGAAATGATACGAGTGTTCTTGATTATATTACTGACTATATGCTTAGTGAGAATCAAGTACCAATTATGACAAACTCTGATTCTGTTCTTAGATTAGGACCAAATGCGTATTCAAAACCAACTGCTGCTCTTACCGTTTTGAGAGAGACGGTGATGGGTAGAGAATTATTTGATTTTGCTTTTAAAGAATATTCACAACGATGGAAATTCAAACGTCCAACACCCTCTGATTTCTTCAGAACCATGGAAGATGCCTCTGGTGTTGATTTAGATTGGTTTTGGCGAGGTTGGTTTTACTCAACTGATCATGTTGATATCGCCCTTAACTCATTGAGAGAATATCAAATATCAACGACTAATCCAGATATCGAAAATGAATTCAATAAAAATAAATATAATCTTAATACGCCAACAGCACTTACTCAGGTTAGAAATAAGGATGAGGATAAAATCACTTATTTGGAAAAAAATCCAGAACTAAAAGATTTTTATAACGAAAATGATCGATTTACTGTGAGTAATAAGGATATGAATAAACATACTTCCTTAATAGATGGTCTAGAAGTGTGGGAGTACAATGCGCTAGTTCGAGCTGTTGAAGAACGTGACTATATTTATTTCGTAGATTTTGAAAATATAGGTGGATTAAACTCTCCCTTACCTCTTTTGATTACTTACGTAGATGATAGTGAAGAATTCCTAACTATTCCGGCCGAAATCTGGCGTCGCAGTTATAAAAAAGTTACAAAATTGATAATAAGAGATAAAGCAATTAGATCACTCGAATTAGATCCAAGGCATGAAACTGCAGATACTGATTTCTCTAACAATCATTACCCTAGCAAGATAGAAAAATCTCGTATTGAACTATATAAGTCAGATTTTAAACGTCGTGATCTAATGGCTGACATGTTAACAGATCTGAGAAAAAGAAAGGATGGAGAAGATAAGGACCAAAGATCAGTTCCATTAATTCAATCTAATTAATTTAGTTAGGTGTTGTCATTCTTTTAAGAAAGAGCATATTTTTAATTTTATTTACTTTCTTTGTTGATAGTACTTTCGCGCATCGTGAACCAGGAATACTCACAACAATAGAGTGGAATAACAATATTGAGCGGACTGAAATTATTCATCGAATCCATAATCATGATGCTGAATTAGGGGTAGCATTAGCTGATAATCTGCCTTTACTCTCAATTGATAACACTGAAGGCATGGCAAGGATCGCACTTTATGTAGAAAATAATTTCATGATTTTAAATGATCAAGGCCCGATGAATTTGAAGCTTATTGGTGCAGAATTAGTTGGAAATTATATCTATATATATCAAGAATTAAAGCAGCCATTAGAACCCAATGTTTTTATAAAAAATGAAATTTTGCGTGAAATATATCCCCTTCAAATTAATCAAGTTAACATGATTAATGAAGAAAATATCAGAACCCTCATGTTCACAGAAAATGAAACTATGTTGCCCTATTTCGATTAATTGAATCACGGGTTTCCCTAAACCAAAATTCTTGCTATATTTCGCTCGCAAAAGATATAAATAAAATCTAGCTCAAAAGATAAGGTTCAATAAACTTGAAAAATAATCAAAAAAAAGGCGACTACAGGGCTTTACATGCAGTCTTGATAATCAGTGCAATCATCACTTTCTCAACAGTAATAATGTTAAAAAAAACAGCTGAACTTGTAGAAAAAAGAAGTGTTTCAAAATTCACGACTATTGAAGAAAGGCTGATGCCATTTGGACGAGCAGCTATCGTAGATAATATTGAGAAATTATCAGTAAATGAAGAAGAAATTCAACTTGACAATATTACCGCTTCTTATTCTGGTAAAGAGGTTTATGATATGGCGTGTACGGCATGTCATACTGGTGGCATCGCTGGTTCTCCCAGACTAGATGATGCTCAAAATTGGGAGCCAAGAATTCAGCAAGGTCTGAATATACTTCGAAAACATGCTATTGAAGGTTATATTGGCAAAGCAGGATACATGCCACCAAAAGGAGGTCGTCTGGACCTCTCTGACGAAGATATCAACAATGCAATTGATTATATGTTGGTGCAAATTCAACAATAACTTTATTGTGTTGTCTTATATATTATATGTAATATAGTTACTATGTATCTAGAAGTAATAGATAAGAAATAGCCTGAAGCCAGAATAGTAGTTAATTATGGATAATTATTTAAATAAGATCTTCAACAAATTAAAAGAAAATATTCCAAATGATGTGGAAGTATTAAAAAGTGATGTTGAAAAAAACTTCCAATCTGCTGTTAATGCCAAGATAAAAAAACTTGATCTAGTCACAAGAGAAGAATTTGATGTTCAAGAGGAAGTTCTTAAAAGAACACGTCATAAATTAGATCAGCTAGAAAAACAATTAGCTATTATAACTAAATCTAAATAAACCTTTGCCTATACTTTTTTAATATATGTTATAAGTTAAATTGTATTTTAAAAAAGGTGTAGTAATGAACATTCGCATCGCAACTCGAAAAAGTGAATTGGCTCTCTGGCAGGCGAATCATGTAGCTGCGATTTTAGCAAAACTTCCAGAAATAAATCAGGTCACTTTAGTACCTCTGAGTACCAAGGGTGATCAAATACTGGATAGCAGTTTACAAAAAATTGGTGGTAAAGGTTTATTCATAAAAGAACTTGAAGTCGCAATGAATGAAAATATTGCAGATATTGCTGTCCATTCTATGAAAGATATGCCAGTTATAATGCCTCAAGATTTTTGTATTGCAGCCACTTTAAGGCGTGAATCTCCTTTTGATGCATTAATCTCCAAAGATAATCAAAAATTAAAAGAATTACCTATTGGTGCAGTGATTGGAAGCTCTAGCCTTCGACGTCGAGCGCAACTTCTTAAAATGAGGCCTGATATAAAAGTTAAAGGTCTTCGTGGAAATATAAATACTAGACTAAATAAATTGGACAATAGAGAATATGATGCAATAATTCTTGCTCGTGCTGGCTTAGAAAGGCTTGGCTTACCTGGATGTATTACAGAAACATTCACAGCCGAAGAGATGTTACCCGCAGCTGCGCAAGGAGTTATTGGTATCGAATGTTTATCCAAAAATCATGAACTAAAAAATCTACTACAGCAAATTAATAATAAACAATCAGAGATTACCACTAACGCCGAAAGAGCTGTAAATAGAGGCTTAAATGCGTCCTGTCAATCACCTGTCGGTTCTTATGCGATCATTGAAAACGAAAACTGCATAATTGAGTCTATTGTAGCAACCTCTGATGGAACAAAAATTCTACGAAAGTCAATCAAAGGAAAAATTGATGAAGTGAGAGAAATGGGTGCTAAATTGGCACAGCAGTTAATAAAAAATGGGGCTAGTGATTTAATAAATAATAAATGGATATGAACGATAATATACTTCAAAACACTGGTGTTATAATTACTCGGCCGATTGATCAAAGTTACTCATTAATAAATGCTATCAAACAGCATGGTGGTTCACCAATTCTCTTTCCTGTATTGAGTATAAAACCGCTCAAAAACTCGATTATCGAAAGTAATGTAAAAAAATTATTCAATACATCAATAATTATATTCATCAGTAGCAATGCTGCAAAATATGGAATTGATCATATTAATCTCACTGATAAAAAAATAATTGCCATAGGTCCAACAACTAGAAAGTATTTAGAAGATAACAAAATTAATGTATCGTTTTGTCCAGAGAAGAAGTTCAACAGTGAGGAGCTGCTCAAAAGTAAACTATTAAAAAATGTTAAAAATATAAATATAACTATAGTTCGAGGTAATTCTGGTAGGGATTTATTGAGACATGAATTAAAGAATAGAGGTGCAAAAGTTCAATACTTAGAAGTTTATAAAAGATCAATATTTTCACATAAAAAAACAGCTATTCTTAACTTTAGTGAGCAATGTATCAAAGGAAATGCCCAATTTATTGTATTTTTGAGCAAAGAATCATTTACAAATTTTATTATTATATTGGAGAAAAATAACTTAATTTTTCCAAAGCATATTCATATTATTATCCCAAGTGAACGTGTTGCTAATGAAGTAAAAGACTATTCAGATGACTTACAGTATTCAGTTGCATCGGACGCACGAGTTCAAGCAATATTAAATGTATTAAAAAAACATAAAAGTCAAAAAATAACATGACTGAAAAAAATCATATTGATCTCCCATCAGAAAAAAAAGGAGTTTGGCTAACCCTTGTAATACTTAGTTTTTTTACTTTGTTATCAATAATTATTTTATATTTCATATTTATAAATAACTATAAAAATATTAGTGTTTCCGAAAAAAAAATAAACTCAATCTATGAGGTAGTTCAAGATATAGAAAGAAAAAATAATATAATTCAAAGTGAATATGAAAAAATTACAGATCAACAACAAATAAATTCTCTCTCAATAAAGAGTTTAATAGAAAGATTTGAATATGAAATAAAAAATAATAATTTAACTCCAGAATTACAAAATAAAGACTGGTTGTTAGCTGAGCTAGAGTACTTGATAAATCTAGCAAATACCTTGTACATGCTCAATGAAAATACCCAGTTAACCATAATTGCTTATGAGCAAGCTCTTTATAAACTTCAAAATACTAGAATATCTGGGTTTGAAAATATTAAAGCTTCCATTGAAAATGAATTAAATGCCTTAAATTTATCGATAATTTCCTCTCAGGAGGATAAATTAAACATCATTGAAAAAATTATTGATCAGATAAACTTACTTCCAATTATGGAAAATAGTAAATCTAACAACAACAATATATCTCTCAATCTCTCCTGGTCTCAAAATTTCGCGAATGAAATCAAAAAAAGATTCCAAAATATTATAATCGTCAAAAATTATAGCTCAAAGAATGACCTCACATCCCCAAAACCAGCAGATATAGTAATCACCGCTGAATTGAGAAAAATGCTCTATGCATCGAAGATAGCAATTTTAAACAATAGAGCTGAAATTTATCATGAATTATTAATCAATATTATAGAATGGATAAAGGCTTACTATGATTTAGATGCGGATAAAATTATTGAAATTTTAGATTTACTCGAAGAGGCTTTAGGAAATAATTCTCAATACAAAAAACCCGACATAAGTAAGTCCCTAAAAATGATCAAAGAATATAAATTAAATATGACTGCTATTACAAATAATTAAATAATGAAATTAGGTTTTTATATAATTATAACGATCTTACTCAGTGCTGTTATATCGGGTATATTAGCTGAAGAATCAGGCTATATCTCCATCTATTACTCGACCTATGTTATAGAAATGTCACTTGTTATTTTTTTTATAATAAATGCTTCCTTTTTTTTATTTTTATACTTTCTGTCAAAAATCATAAATACGCCATCACTGCTTATTATCAAAGCTCAAAAATATAAACAAGAAAATGCTAATTCATTTATTGAGAAAAGCTATATAAAACTATTACAAGGAGATTATAAGCGAGCTGAAAAATATGCAATAAAAGCATTTAGTCATTGTGATACCCCTCTCCTAGCATATTCACAAGCAGCTTTAGCTGCTGACCATATAGATTCAAAAAATAATAGAGATAAATGGATTAATATTGCTTATGATCGCTTACCTTATGCAAAAGAGGCAATATTACTACTCCAAGCAAAATTTCAATTTATAGATGGTAATCATAAAGCCGCACTTGAATATACAGAAAAAATTATCGCTGTAAATTCTGAAAATCCTTTGGCAATAAACTTACTCAAAGATATATATTTTGAACAAAAAGATTGGGACAAGTTAAAAGAAATACTCCCACTGCTAAAAAAATTAAAGAAATCAGAAATTTCTGAGCTAAATCGACTAGAAACTGAAATTTTCACAGGTGCAGTTAACTCAATAAATGATATCGAATCTTTGCAAAACATATGGAAAACAGCAAATAAAATAACAAAGCAAGATGAAAATTTTATTACTTTATATTGTCAAAAATTAATTGAAAATAATCATGATGAAACTGCTTCAAAAATCATTACTACTTACTTAAAGAAATCCTATTCATATCGATTAATAAGTATTTATACGACATTAAATCATGATGAGACAGAAACAAGCGTCAAAAAAATTCATCTTTGGATGAAATCTTTTGGTCATCAAGCAGAACTGCTTCTGGCGGCTGCAAATATATGTATAAAAGCGAATCTATGGGGTCAGAGTCATCGTTATTTAGAGGAGTCATTAGCAATAGAGTTAAATCCTGATACTTATATGACATTAGGAGTAGTATTATCAAAACTTGGTAAAACTGAGGCTGCTAATAAAGCTTTCCAGGAAGGTCTTTCATTAGATTCGATAACTAGGACTAAATAAATATTATGAATTTTTTAATTGTAGGTGCTGGCTATACTGGAATATCAGTTATTAAAAATCTACCTCAGGGAAACATTACTTACATTAGCCGCTCAAAAAAGAAAACACTTAACTGTAACTATCATACTATTGATCTTGACGATTATGCCTCAAGCTCAATACAAATTTCTTCTCCCTATGCTCTGCTATACACTGTTCCACCCAACCCAAATGAGGATGAAGATAGCAGGCTTGCCCATTTATTAGAAATTATTTCTTCAAAACCAGATCGAATAGTGTATATGAGTAGTACCGGAATATATGGTAATCAAAAGGGGAGATTAGTAGACGAAAATCAATTACCAAATCCAAGAACTGATAGAGCTAAAAAAAGATTGCAAGCAGAAATATATTTAGAAAACTGGTGTATCAAAAATAAAATTAAGTTGATAATACTAAGAGTATCAGGTATCTATGGGCCAAATAGACTTGGCCTCGAAAGAATAAAAAAAGATAATTCAATTATTAAAGAAGAGGAAGCTAAACCG
>MDTC01144077.1_pt1 | contig 11023 bp, 8 predicted proteins | sample 811181 | NCBI WGS metagenome assembly MDTC01 (sample SAMN05326644, study PRJNA326480) | marine metagenome | isolation source: seawater | place: Pacific Ocean: North | collected 2011 | reverse complement strand
GGTGTGGACGCCGCCATCTTCGCCGCGAATGGGGTAGACGCCACCTGAAGCCCAGCGGTATTCGCCGTTGCCGTGGCGCCAGCGATACTCGACACCCTCTACGTTCTGGCCGGCAACTCCCCGCTCGAAGGCGGTCGTGACCGCAGCCACATCCTCCTCATGAATGAGGCGCTCGCCGATCTTCGGGTCGGCGTAGAAATCCTCTGGATCCACGTCGAGCCATTCTCGCACGCGTGGCGTGACGTAGATGTAGTTGCCCGCCGGATCGATGAGCATGACGATGAAGTCCGGCGTCTCCAGCAGTGTGCGGTAGCGCTCTTCCGACAGGGCCAGCCGACGCAGGTCGTCGATCCGTTGAAACCCCGAGGACAACACCCCGGCGATTTCCTGCAGCAGCAGCAGGTCGGACTCGCTGAAGGCGTTGGCCGTCGTGCTGTTCAGCGCCAGCGTACCATGTGAGAAGGGCACGTCCACCACGGCTCGGATCGACGCAATGGTCTGGATGTAAGGCAACTCGTCGAAGGGATCGTCAGCCTGCAGGTCGGGTCGATACGTCGCCTCGCCGCGCTTCCACATGTCGTGCACGGAGGTCACCGCCCGTGGCGTGGCCGACTCCATCCAACCGCCACCCGGCGCCGTGCTGCGCGAGCGCATGGTCGGCGGGTCGGTGGAAGTATCGAGCAGATTGATGCCGCAGTTCTGGTAGTCGATGCCGAGTTCGTGCAGGCCCTCTTCGAGTGCCTTCAACACACCGTCGAGATCGGCCTCGCCATGCATCAACAGCACCTGTTCACGAAGTTGCTGGAATACCTGCCGCCGGCGTTCCTCGCGCTTGCGTTCCGTCACGTCGCGGGCGAAACCGACGAAGCACTGGGTCGTGCCGTCCTCAGCGGTGACGGGAAACACGGACAGGTCGATGTGCAGCGTGCGGCCGTCTTTGGTGCAGGAGTCTACCTCGCCGCGAAAGCTGCCCGAGTCCCGCAAGGCTGTCGAGATACGTGCAGCAGCTTCAGGGCCACACCAGAGAGGTGTGTTGGCGGCGCGCAGTTCTTCGACGGAGTAGCCGAGCAGCCTCTCGTGTGCCGGGTTGTTCTCGATGAAGCTGCCGTCGCAGTCGAAGATGGCAACCGCATCGTCGGAGGCGGCGATGATGGCCTGGTGCAGACGCAGGCTCTCCTGCAGACGTCGACTCTCGGTGACATCCCGGGCAATTCCCTCACCCCCCTTGAACTGCCCCTCCGCGTCGAAGTGCAGACGCCGGTGCATCTCGAAGAAACGGGTCTCACCCTCCTTGTCGACCAGGCGTGCCTCGATGGTACGCACCTCGGTGTCACGGCGACGGACCGACTCCTGGAAACCGGCCATTGCGGTATCCCGATCCTCGGGGTGCACGAGTTCGAACATCGACCGCCCCCTCAACTCCGCTGCCGCGTATCCCAGTATCGGTCCCGCCGTGTCGGTGATCGACGTCAGTCGGCCGTCGGCGTCGGTCTCGTAGACGATATCCGGCGCGCGCTCGAGGACTGACTTGATCTTGGCCGCATCCACGTGGAATCGCGCTTCAGGCGAAGGTCTTCAGGATGTCGGCCTGGATCTGCTGCAGACCAGCATAGGCCTTGTTGATCTCGTCCACCTTGCCACGCAGACTAGCCAGCAGCTGCTGCTTCTCGATACCGTTGCGAATCACGAGCTGCAGATTGTCATTGTCCCAGGGCTTTTCCACATACTGGAACAGACCGACTTCGTTGATCGCCTTGATGGCATTCTCTTTGTCGGCGTACCCCGTCAGGATGATCCGCGTCGCTGCGTCAATGCGACCTCCAGATGATGACGTCCTGTGTCAGGGAGTAGGTGTTTGAGAAACGGCTGTGGGCGCCAGCGCGCCGAGAGCGAACCAGGCGATAAACAGCACAAAGACGACTCCCGTTGTGCGCCGTGCGGGCTGCCCCGTCATCACCGAGAGTCCGATGCCGACAACAGCTACCTGCCACAGGTCGAAGACGTTGACGGCGCCGAGAAACCGGCCGAACAGGGATGCCGAGGGATCACCCAGCAGTGCCCCGAGAGTGAAGGTCAAAGGCGAGGCGGCGGCATCGCCGGCACGCACCAGGGGGATCAGTAGAATCCACTGGGGTACCGCCACGAGCGACGCGTAAGCCTTCACCGCCAGCGTCTGCCGCAAGGAGATCTCGGCGCGCAGCATCAATCGACACACGCCGAGCAGGACCAGACCGACGATGGCCAGGCTGGAGAAGGAACTCACCAGGGGCATGGTAAGCCAACCATGGCTGCGCCACGCCTCCAGTCCCTGCACTGCCACCTGGCGCTGATCTTCGGTCAGCTGCTCCCAGCCCGCGATCGCCGACGGTGTCTCGGGCGCCACGATGGGCATGACCGCCAGATTATGGGCCGCCCAGAACATCACGACGACGGCCACCGGCGCCGCCCAGTCCGGGAAGCTGCCGCCATCGGCGACGGATTCGAAGGTTCGTCGCGGCGCGTGGAACACCCGCAGCAGGCGTTCGGTCAGTCCGATCTGTTCGACGGATGTCAGGCCTCTGGGCTCGGTCAATTCGGATCCCTCAGGTGGTCGTGTGTTGGGAGGACGCAATCTAGACGGGAACTGCCCGGTGGGAAAGGCTGGACATTGAGGCGAACCAGACCTTCGTTCCAATCGTGCCCGCCTCCAGACCCTCCCTCAATCGACAGATCCTTGCCATCGCCGTACCTGTCGCCCTGTCCTCGCAGGTCGACACCCTCGTTGGTATGGCGGACATCTTCATCGTCAGCCGTCTCGGCGCCGACGCCATATCAGCTGTCGCCATGTCGCGCCTGTTCACCATGGTCCTCGGCGTCGTCATGATTTCGGCCACCACCGGCGCCTTCGCCATGGTTGCTCAGCACATTGGCGGCGGACGTCACGTCGAAGCCAGTGCCACCGCCAAACAGGCCTTCACCCTCGTTACGCTGATCACCGGCAGCCTCAGTGTCGTCGGCTGGTTCGGCGCCCGCCTCTGCCTGGAAGCCATGTCGCTGGCGCCGGCCGTCGTCGAACTCGGTACGCTCTATCTGCGGATCTACTTCGCCGGCATGGTCTTCCTCAGCCTGAACCACGCTCTCAACAGTTGCTTCTATGGCACCGGCGACGCCCGTACACCGCTGTACATCAATCTCGTCGCCAGTCTCATCAAGGTGGTCACCACGTACGTGCTCGTCCTCGGTCCCTTCGGCCTTCCGGCGTGGGGCGTGGAGGGTGCTGCCGTCGGCAACATCTTCGGCGGGTTCTGCGGCCTGACCCTGGGTGTCAGCCTGCTCTACTCCGGGCGCTTCCGTCTGCGCCTGCTGCCCGAGACCTCCTACCGCCTCGATCCGGAGCTGGCACGACGAATCCTGCGCATCGGCGTTCCGTCAGCGTTGCAGGGACTGTTCCGCAACGGCTCCAGCCTGCTCTTCGCCAAGCTCATCGCCCTCACAACGGCCGGCACCGCCACCGTCGCCGCCTACGCCATCGGCAATCAGGTCGAGCGACTGTTGCGGCGCACGTCTCTCGCCTTCGGCACGGCCGCCACAACAATGGTCGGCAACAGCCTTGGGGCCGGGGACCGAGACGCGGCGCAGAGCCGCGGTGCGGCGGCCAACCTGGTTGGCTTCGTCGCTATGGTTCTGTGCGGTATACCCGTCGCCCTTCTCGCCCGGCCTTTCATGGAGCTGTTCACCCACATCCCCGACGTGGTCCGCATCGGTGTCATCTACCTGTGGGCAGTGGCCCTGGCCGAGCCCTTCATGTGTCTCGGGATCACTGCGGGAGGCGCCCTGCGCGGCGCCGGAGATACCAAACCGCCGCTCTACTACACCATGATTGCCCAGTGGCTGGTACGGCTGCCGGTAGGGTACCTGCTGGCCTTCTCCCTCGGCTTGCAGGAGCGAGGCCTGTGGATCGCACTGGTTCTGCTCAGCGTCGTCCAGGGGTTGCTGACCTGGCGCAAGTATCGCCAGGGTCTGTGGCTGGAACGCCGAATCTGAAGGGGCTGATCAGTCCCCCTGAAACACGAGCCGTGGCTCGAGCAGCTGCGTCCGTGACTTGCCGCTGATCTGCTCGGCCATCTCCAGGGCGACCTCGTCGAAGTCCCCCTCGTCGGCCAGCTTGAGCAGGCCTGGTGTCCGTCGCGGGAACCGCCAGCCCGGACGACGCCACAACACCTCGCCCACGGCGTGCTGTCCGAGGCTGCGCACCTCGTCGAGCAGCTCGTCGTAGTCGGCCGTCCGATCGAGGCGCACCAGAACCATGGTCAGGAGACCGAGCAGTTCAGGAGAGGTCGGGTGTCTGCGGCGCAGGTCCTGCAGCTCCTTCATCGCCTTGCGGATAGGTGAGACCTTACCACTCGTGCAGGCGTGGAACCGGTCCGGGATGCGCGCCAGCAGTCCGTCGACACGCGCCACGATGCCGACGAGGGTCTCGTCCTCGTCGTGCGCCGAGTCAGGGTCTGCCGGGTCCCCCGTGAGGGCTCGCCGTGCCCGCGAGACCACGATCTCCTGTTCGGACACGTCAGCGCCCTCCGCTGCCCTCCCCTCCACACGCTCGACATACTCGCTTACCATGCGGCGACCGATTTCCCCCCTTTGCACGAGACGCGCCACTTCACGCGGGTATTCGGGTAACAGGTCCAGACACAGTGTCGCCTGCACGACGGCCATCTCCAGCTGCTCGTCCAACAGCCGCCAGATCGTGACGCCGGGACGTTCGTCCGGCTCCCGGGCCGGTGCGTCCAGCTTCGTCGTCAGGTGCTGGAACACGGCCAGCCGGTCCGGGATCGTCGGCGTTCGGTCGTCAGCTGCCAGATTGTCGTCGAAGAGCCGATGGACCTCACCGACGATCAGTCCACGAAGCGCGGGCGAGGCCGATGGCGGCGACTTGGCGGTCATGATCAGCTTGTGGATCGTGTCCGCCTCGTCGATCACCTGCATGACCGTCGTGTCGAACGCTTTGGTCCGGGCGGCGGAGATGAGGATCCCCACTCTCTTCACGGTGTCGACATCCTGCAGACGCAGGATGCGATCTCCCACACCCACGGCCCGCCAGAACTCGAGCAGGTCGCGCAGACGGACCAGATCCAAGCCTCTGCCCAGGTGGATGGTAAAATCGGAAGGCTTGCTGGCGTGGGCCCCCACCGACCGTGCCGCCTCGGCCAGCACCTTGTCTATCTCCGCCTTCTCGAACAGGGGCGACACGATCTCGTCCATCAGTCCCAGGATGCCGTCGGCACCGAACCCCGGCGCCAGCTCGAGCAGCTTCTCGCGGCCGAAGCTCGTACTGATGCCGAAGCGCATGCAGTCCCGGTAGTCGTGCCGCGCCTCATCCATGTTCTGCGGCTCGGTCTCCTGCCCGGCAGCAGCCGCCATCTCCTTCGCCGCCGGGTGCAGGATGTCGCGATCCAGCAGGAAGAAGTCGGGGAAGCCCAATTCCTCGAACAACTCCTCCGACTTCTGCGTCCCCCAGGTTTCCTCCTCGTACTCGTCGTAGAGCAGCTTGGCTACGGCGTCACTGGACAGGGCGTCGGCACCATCCTGCCGTAACTCCAGAATCCGCTCCGTCGCTTCCTCCCGGTCGAGGCCGAGACTGTAGGCACCGATGGCACTGATGGCAGCGCCGTCGCTGCGCGCCAGGATGGCGGACAGGCCCTGCACGAACTTCGGCTCGTACAGCTTCGTGAACGCCTCCTCCTCGTTGATAGGGGCATCCTCCATGCCGCACTTCTTGCGCCACTCCCGCAGCTCCGGGCTCTCATAGGATGAGCGGTGCCGATTGCGCCGTCGCAGGAACTGGCGGAACGTAGAATGCCCCACCACCGTCGTACCCCCATCCAGCACGCGCTGACGCACCGCTTCCACCATCTCCTGAAGCAACACGAAATCGAGCAGCTTCCAACCCTGGGTCACCAGGATGTGGGCGATGGACCAGTAGTCGTAGCCGTTGTTGAAGGCGACTTCGAGAATCCGTTCCGGCAGGTAGATCGTGCGGCGCGTGCGCCCCGTGTGTACGGCGCACCAGTTGCGCATGTCACGAAAGCAGAGCATGCCCGTGCCCACCACGAGGGTGACCGAGATGTCACGTGCCAGCAGGGCGTCGAGGAAGAACTCCGGCAGCTGGCGAACGGCTGAATAGAAGAAGCGGACGTTGTCGTGCCCGGCGTGGAACCGCGGCAGCTTGTCGTCGGCCAGCAGAACTCCGTCACGCAGACGGTTCTGCCGGGCGAAGATGATCGTCTTCTCCGCCTCGCCGATGGCGGCGTTGATCTCGTCGTGGGTGAGATCCCCTTCGTGCATCGTGCGGCCGTTACCTGACGTTCACGTGGTTGGGGTCTGCAGGTAACACTGCGGTCGCTCCTCTGTCCTGGTTCACTCAGCCCTGGGCGCTGGCATGTTTTGTGCATTTGTGCACTGCAATGCGTGCGGTATATTCCTCTCGGACGAAGGAACCAGGCACATGGCCGACTCAGCCGAACTCACAGCGCGTGACGTCTTCGAGCAGATCGATCGACGCCTTACCCGCCTCGAAGACGATCTGCGGGATTTCCGTCAGTACGTCGAGCAACGCTTCCAGTTCATCGAACAGCGCTTCATATCTCTTGAGGCAAAACTCGATGCCCGGTTCGCAACCATCGATGCCCGGTTCGCAACCATCGATGCCCGCTTCGCCGCCCTCGACGCGAAGATCGACCGTCACTTCCGCTGGCAGCTGAGCATCAGCCTCATGATGTGGCTCTCCGTCATGTCGGCCATCCTGCTCAAGTAGTCTCCCACCCCAGCAGCCGCGCCAGGTTACCGCCCTTCACCAGGGCCCGATCGGCCTCCGAATACGCCTCCATGTGGGCATCGACGATGTCCGGGGTTCCCGATCCCCAGACCGTCCGCTGCGGACCGAACTCGCCGATCACCCGCTGGGTGAAAGGTCGGGCGCTCTCATACAGCGGTCCTTCCTTATTGAAGTGGCTCAGCCCCGACAGCTTCATGTAGACGTTGTCGAAGCGCGCCAGATCGAGCACGTCGGCAAACTCCACACCATCTCCCATGTGCGGCTCGGCCAGATGGTCGATGAGGGCTACCGTGTCCGGCAGATCGTGCAGCACCTCTGCCACCTGAGTCGCATAGTTCGGCCCGATGTGCAGCTCGACGATCAGGCCCAGCTCCACCGCCTTCTCCCACAGGGCCCGCACACTTTTTTCGGCAAAGCTGTCCAGGTACTGCTCCTTGCCGCGATGGGCGTGGAACCGCGTCGACACAATTTTCGGTTGCCGTGCAACAAGGTCGGCCAGGCGCTGCGGCGCGTCCGTGTCCTTTGGGTAGAACAGACTCGTACCGAGAAACAGCGCCGGCTCACGCGCCAGACAGTCCAGGACCAGCCGGTGATCGTCACCGTACGGCTCCGGGTGTACGAGCACGGCACGGTCGATGTGTTCATCTCGCAGACGTTCGACGTACGCCGCCAACGGATCCGCCGCGTTCTTCGAGACGTCCGGTCGGTAGACGGCACGGTCGTGCAGCGGGAAACGGTGTGTGTCGGGATGGAAGATGTGCTGGTTCCACTCGATGATCACGTTAGCAGCTCCCCTTCACTCTTCGATAGCGATAGCGCGAACGGGCGATCCGTCGCCCTGCTGAAGGCGCAGCGGCAGCGCCACGAAATGGACTCGATCCTGGCGCAGCTCGTGCAGATTGCACAACCCCTCGACGATGACGACCCCGCCGTTGAGCAATGCCCGATGCACGTCGCCCAGCTCCTGCTCGTCACCGGGATTCACCGAGGCCACCGACGGCTGCTCCACACCCAGCAGCGCCACCTCGCGCTCCACGAACCAGCGGGCCAGCTCCAGTGACACCCGCGGCATGTGTGTGCGAAAGTCCTCCGCATTCACGTGCCGGCACCAATCGGTGCGCAGCAACACACGGGAGCCGGCCTCGATGCGCCCGGCGTGGGGCACCACATCCGCCACCGACATCACACCTGCCGGCTCGATCGCGGTCAGGTCGATCACTTCCGCGGAACCGACACAGGCCTGCAGGTCTACCTCATCGATGGTGCCACTCCCTTCGACGAAGTGTTTCGGCGCGTCCATGTGGGTACCGGTGTGGCTGTACAGATGAAGGGTTGTCGTGTTGTAGCCCTGCACGCCGATCGACGTCTTCGGCTCCGTTGTCAGGCCCCGAATACCGTCGTAGAGGGGCGTACTCAGATCGATGATTCGCCGCGTGTGCTGCATCAGGCCTTCAAGCCGCCATCGACGACGATGTAGGATCCGGTTGCGTAGGCCGCCTCATCACTGCAGAGGAAAGTCACCCAGGGCGCGATATCCTCGGGCGTTCCGGGGCGCCCCATGGGGACATCCTCGGCGAGTCGCCGGGCCCGCCCCTCGGGATCGGGGTGGATGTCGTGGTTGGGCGTGCGCTCGAGGGCTCCCGAGCAGAGCGCGTTGCAGCGGATCCCGTGTTCGGCATAGTGGATGCCGATGTGGCGGTTGAGACCCAGCAGGCCGTGTTTGCCTGTCAGGTACGAGACGTTCGCTGAGCCCCCGCCCAGCGCCGCCACCGAGGCGATGATGACGATGTTGCCACCGTCGCCCTGGGCCATCATCTGCCGCAGGCCGTGTTTGCACGTGAGAAACACACCTCGAGAGTTGACGTTGTGCGTCTCATCCCAGACCTCGACGTCGAGTTCGTGCAGCGTGTGATCCTTGTCGTGCTGCTGGATCGCGGCGCTGGCAACGACGATGTCGAGCCGACCGAAACTCTCGACCGTTTCTGCGACAGCTGCCTCGAGTTGTTCTTCCTGGCGCACATCGGTGGGTACGCCGATGGCCTGATGGCCGTCGCTCCGCAGGTCGACTGCGACCTGCGTCACACTCCCTGTCGGCATACCCGTCACTGCGATGGCCGCTCCTTCCCCCGCCATGTGGCGGGCACAGGCGGCGCCGATACCGGAGCCACCACCTGTGATCAATGCGACCCTGCCATCCAGCTTCATAGCCTTGCCTCCTTGACCAGGGCCGCAAGCTATCCCTCCTTGACGGGTATGGTCAAGAACGAACCCGCAGATGTCGGACTCGACGCCGAATGCCTCGACGCTGTCTGGTCCTCTCTGGTTAGCCGCTCCACCAATGCTCTCCTCGTAGTCCGACATGGCCACCTGGTCTTCGAGCGCTACAGCGACGGGTGGTCAGCAGACAAGCGGCACTACACCGCTTCGCTGGCCAAGGCCCTCGTGGGCGGTCTGTCACTTGCGGTTGCCATCGATGACGGTCTGCTGGCGGCGGACGATCTGGCCTGCACCTACGTGCCGCAGTGGCGCCAGGATCCACTCAAGTCGAAGATCACGCTGCGCCACCTGGCGACGCACACATCCGGTATCGAAGATGCCGAGTCGTCATCAGCTGACCACGTGCCGCACATGGAGCTGCCCGGTTGGAAAGGCGTCTTCTGGCGCGGAACCAGCAGTGAGCACACCGTCGAAGGCGAAGCCGATCCCTTCACGGTGGCCCGCGACGAGGCACCGGTACTCTTTGAGCCGGGCACTCGGGCTCACTACAGCAATCCCGGCATGGCTATGCTGTCGTACTGCGTCACCGCCGCATTGCGGGACACCTCCACTCCCGATATTCGCACGCTGTTGCGTGAACGTGTCTTCTCGCCGGTTGGCCTGCGCGAAGACGCGGACTATTCCATCGGTTATGGCACGAGTTGGGTCGTGGACGGCCTGCCCCTGGTAGCCAACTGGGGAGGCGGCAGCTTCACGCCCGGGGCCACTGCCAGAGTCGGCCAGCTGCTCGTACAGGACGGAGCCTGGGAGGGGCAGCAGCTGATCGCCCCCAACGTGCTGCACGCCGCGTTCGCCGACGCCGGCATGCCGCCGGATCAGGCCGCCCGGGATGACGGCGATCCCTCACCGGCATCAGGCCTGGCGTGGTGGACGAATGCCGATGGCCACTGGGCGGGAGTACCTCGCGACGCCGTCCTCGGGGCTGGTGCCGGCGATCAGATCCTGCTGGTGATCCCCAGTCTGGAGCTGGTCGTTGTGCGCAACGGCGGCGATCTGACGGTGGACGGTGATCGTCGTGGCTGGCGTGACCGTCTCAACCACATCGTCCGCCCCGTCCTCGACAGCTTCGTCTTACGATCGCCGGTGCCCTCAAGCCCGGTCGTCAGGCAGATTGAGTGGGATCCGCCGAGCCAGGTGCGCCACACCGTGCTCGGGGGCCGCACCCGCGACGGCAGCGACAACTGGCCCATTACGTGGGCCGACGACGGCAATCTGTACACCGCGTACGGCGACGGCTATGGCTTTGAGCCGAGGCAGGTGGATGCCAAGCTCAGCCTCGGGTACGCCGTCATCACCGGCGAGCCGGAGAACTTCGTCGGCCACAACATCCGCTCTGACGGGGAGCGCCTCGGCCCGGGCCGAAAGGGCGAAAAGGCCAGTGGCCTGCTCTGCGTCGACGGTGTCATCTATCTCTGGGTACGCAACGCCGACGGCGACGGACACAGCGGTCGGCTCGGCTGGTCCACCGATCACATGAAGACCTTCGAGTGGGCGCCCTGGTCCTTCGCCGAATTCGGCCATCCGTCCTTCGTAAACTGCGGCCGCGACTACGCGGAGGCGCGTGACGACTATGTCTACATCACGTCTCACGACAACCCCAGCGCCTATGAGCAGGCCGACCGCTTCCTCCTGGCCCGCGTGCCGAAGGACCGCATCCCTGAGCCCGCATACTACGAGTTCTTTGTGGGTACATCGGTAGGCGAGCCGCGATGGTCGGCAGACCTCAGCGACGCCGGGGCCATCTTCACCCATGCAGGCCAGTGCCGCCGTTCGTCGATGAGTTACCTGCCCGGCCTCGACCGCTACATCATGTGGCAACAGCTCACCACCGGCGATTCCGACACTCGCTTCGAGAGTGGCTTCGGGCTCTACGACGCCCCCGACCCGTGGGGTCCCTGGACGACGGTGTATTTCACCGACCGCTGGGACATC
>MDTC01127854.1_pt1 | contig 11023 bp, 8 predicted proteins | sample 811181 | NCBI WGS metagenome assembly MDTC01 (sample SAMN05326644, study PRJNA326480) | marine metagenome | isolation source: seawater | place: Pacific Ocean: North | collected 2011 | reverse complement strand
GAAAAGAAAATAGCTGATGCTCAGCAGGGTAGTTGGCTGCGATGTATTGTAAAAAATTTGATATAGTCACCGGGTCATAAATAGGTGATTTTGGGTTAATTCCCATAAGAACCAGTGGGATAGGTTTGGTTATCCCTTGATCAGAGCCATCGGAAATAACTTCATAGGCGTCGAGGCCTTTACCATCACGGTCATGTAAAACCAGAACCCGGACGTCGTCGGTATGACTAATTTGTTCCAAACGCTTGTTGAAGTGGTCATAGTTTGCACTTAGCAGAGTGATAACATTCCACTTAGCTTTTTGGGCAAAACCCATCGAGGCGAATATTAGCATAGCTATCGTTATATAAGTTTTCATAAGAGCTTTCCCCTCAGTGTTTTTGAGGCTGTCGAATATACAAAATTTTTTCAGGTCGCCGCAAAAAGAAAATGATTACGCATTGATTAATACCGTTTAAAATACAACTGACTGCGACCCAATTTCAAGGTAAGAAAAATTCAAATTGGAGCCTAATATGTTATCATTTTGCTACAGTGATTGACTTTAGATATCATAGATTAGGATCATGATTATCATCGAACAGGAATCTTAGTAAAATCTTAATGTAATCCTTTAATAACAGTAGTTTGTCACATTGATGAGGTGGTCGTGGTCAATAATTCAGTAAGCAAAAAATATAGATATATCCTTTGTTTTTTTGTGTTCGTTTTTTGCTACGGCTCTGCCCAGGCTAATTCATGGAAACCAGTCTTTAACGAAGATGGTATCGATGTATGGGCCAAGGATATATCTGGTACTTCTATTATAGCCTTTCGGGGTGAGACAATAATGAACACTAACATTCACCAATTATTTACTATTCTCTATGATCCCAGGTACAAAAAAGATTTTTTGCAAAATGTGGTAGAGTTTCGTAACTTGAAGATGATGCCGCCTTATGGTGGTGTTGTTTATGTGCGAATGGCCAGCAAAATAGCGATTATTGATGATCGAGATGTAGTTATTGAAAGCAAAATAATCCCCTTACCAGAGAAAAAGCAAATTCGGGTCGAGTTCCAAAGTTCCTCTCAAGTCGACGTCCCTAAGGTCAAATATACGATACGCATTCCCCGTCTAAAGGGAATCTGGCTATTCGAAGCTCTCGGTGCAGATAAAACGAAAGTGTCTTATCAAGTAGAAACAGACCCGGGGGGATTGATCCCTAAGTGGATCGTTAATCTGGCAACCAAGAAACTGCCTTTTAGAACGCTGAAGAAGCTGAGAAAACTGGTGGCAAAGCCCGACAAGTTTGAAGAATCAGCTAAAGTGGTAAAGTATTTGATTGATTTTAAGCCTTTCCTTGGATTGGCTCATCCCTCCAGTCAACGAAATAATGCTGAAGCTCAATGGGTAAAAAACATGATCAAGGAACGACTCACAAAAACTTGTGAATCTGGAGTCCTTGACGCCTGTCGTGCAGCTAAGGAATTTAAGTTGCCTAACTTTTCAAATTGATTGATTCATAGCCAGATATTGCTTTTTCTTTAAATCTAAAGATTGATCGATTTTCAAGTGTTTGAAGTTAATCTTTGACTTTAATACTCATATACTCAGCAGCAATTACCGAAGGTTGTTCTGTGAAATGTCATTGTATAGATGATATCTGTCATTGGCACATAGATGATCCAGAATAATGGAATTTGGTATTGTGAATAAAAAGATTTTTCTAACAGGTTTGGTTTTATCCATACCCTCACAATTATTTGCTGCCACGATAGAAGTAGATGAGAATAAACTACGATCTATGACCAAGAAGGGCAGTCTTCACTATGACAAAATTATTCTGAGTCATAGTAAAGCGGAAGCGGGTATCGCTCAGTTCAACGATCAATATGCTTTTGGTATCAAGTCAGAGACAAAGTACATGGAGTCCGATGAGCCAAGGGAATCACCATGGATTAAGACCCAATCGATTGGATTTGGTAAAAAAACAGCATGGGGCGTTGAAGGTAGCATGGCCTATGTTTTTCGACATGAAAAACTAGGTAATTTGTTTCCTGCGTTAGGTGAGCAAAACGTTGCAGGTAAACAGGTGATGTTTCCCTTTGTGCTTATGAGATTAAAGTTCGATCTATGGAAGAACCTTTTAGGGTCATTAGATCGGTCCAAAGAAAAAAATCTGCAGGCTATGTTATCTCAATCAAAGATAAATAAATCTCTAAAGGAAAAGGGTTATCACATATTTGTCCGCACTATTTATTGGCGCCTTGTGATTCACGATGAACGAGTTCGTCTTCACAGTCAGGTGGTGAAACTGGCAAAGAGGACTTTAAAAACCATGAGAGCTCGTTTGCGAGATAATGTGGCAGATAAAAGTGCAGTAGCTGGAATGACTGCCAATTTATCTCAGGCTGAGGCTAGTTTGAGAACTATGAAATTTCAACGTAACTTGATTGAACGACAACTCAAATTATATCTACCGGCTCTTCTTCCTTATACAATTAAAGTCAAAGATACTTATCCCGGGGTGGTAACTGCTGTCAAAGAAAATATAAAATGTGCAGATATGATCGGATCTAAAAAGAGTATTCCATATAGCTACACTCAATATGATGATCTGATGAGGGAAATTGACAATGCCCTATATTGGAAAGAAAAGGAATTAGACAGTTATAGTGAACCTACTTTGAGCTTTTCTTTAACCGGTCGATCTTTTGGTTTTGACAAACTTACTGAAGATTTTATAGTTAAAGACGGAGAGGAACCTGAGATAGAATCACTCATAGAAAAGAGCTTTAACGATAAGCAAAAAGCCATCAATGGGGTCTTAACTTTATCATATCCTCTAGGTCAATTAGATAAGACAGAAAAGAAATTAATTTCCAATGCGAAAATAGCAAATAATATAAAACGATCAGAGATTACCGCCAGGTTCCTTTCTGCACATAGTAATGTTCAGAAAAGCATACCATACTTAAAAGAAGCGATCTCAATGTCGCATCAGAGCATAAGAGATCTAAAAGGAGCCTTTAAGTTAACCCAAAGGAAGTTAAACCAGGGAAGGATTTCTGTATTCGACTATACTCGCAGTCAAAGAAATCTCTTAAATGCCCAAATACAAGTACTAGGTTTGGAAGAAAAGTTGATAATGGAAATGTTAGAATATTTTACTGTTTATGATCAAGCCCCGTGCTCTTTTAATAGGAATTAGACATGAAAAATCTGATTCAATTTTTTCTACGTAATAATAAGTTTACTTTAATCATGCTGATTATAGTGGCTCTGATAGGGATTCGAGGAGCGATTAGCCTTAACAGTGAATCCTACCCCACGGTTAATTTAGGTAAAGCCATTGTGGTTACTCCATATCCTGGAGCTGGGCCAGAAGATGTTGAAGCTAATATTACCAAAGTTATAGAAGATAAAGTAAGAAAAGTTCGAGGCCTAAAAGAAGTTACTTCTGTAAGTCAAATTGGAATTAGTCGGGTTGTGGTTAGAGCTGATATCGACAATTACGATGTATCTGAAGTGATGGATGAAGTAGAAAAAGCAGTGAAGAGTGTGGGTCGTCTTCCACCCGGAGTGCCGCGTCCCCAATATGTTGAAATTAATTCGGAAGAGTTTCCTGCGCTAGAAATGGCTGTTGTCGGATCGAATGAAAATCGAAGAAGAGATCGTTACGCTTATCGGTTGAAAGAAATGATCGAAGACATAAAAGGTGTCTTAAAGGCCGACCTGAAAGGCTACCGGGAGCGTGAATTTTCGATATATTTAGATCAAAAGAAACTAAATAAGTTTCACGTTGGTGCAGATGAAGTTGTTCAGACGCTTAGACTCAGAAATATGAGTATACCCGCAGGTGATTTAGTTGGAGAAAAAGAACAGCTTTTGATTCGATTAGATGGCAAAACCGATAATATAAAAGAGCTTTTAATGACGCCGGTTAGAAGCAATTATTCAGGTAATAGCGTACTTTTAAGAGACGTTTCTCAGGTGGTGGATGGTGAAGAAGACGCTAAAAAGCTGGCTTCGGTTAATGGAGAAAAAGCTACTCTGTTGATCATCACAAAAAGAGCTGGGTCAGATACGATAGCCTTGGCCACTGAAATACAGAAGTTACTAAAAGCTCAGCAAGTTCCAGATGGCTTGAAAATAGAAATATACAATAATATGGCCCGTAAAGTTAAGAATAGAACTGAGGTTCTAATTTCTAACGCTTATATTGGTCTTGGTTTAGTGATCGCATTTATGTTGATTTTTTTGCCTGGCAAGGTGGGTTTAGTTGCTGCGTTGTCTCTTCCTGTCGCTCTTGTTATGACTTTCGGAACCATGCCTCATTTAGGGATGAATCTGAATGCAGTAACGATCATTGCTTTGGTAATTGCGTTAGGTATGTTGGTTGATAATTCAGTTGTGATTACTGAGAATTATGTTCGACTTAGGGAAGAAGGGATGAACGCCCATGATGCCGCTTGTAAAGCAGCGCATCAATTCTGGTTACCGATTACCTGTACAGCTTTGACTACGATCGCTGGTTTTATGCCAATGCTAGTGACCAAAGGTTTACTTGGTCAGTTTATTCGCTATATACCCATTATTGTTTCTTTGTCCCTTGTTGCCAGTCTGCTCGAAAGCTTTTTTCTGCTCCCCATGCGTTTGAGAGGCGTGGATGGATCAAAAAAGAAAAATGAGGTTAAGTCTAACTGGTTTAAAGTGGTAGCTGGCAAATTCGAAGTGATGATGGGAGTCCTGATTCATCATAGGTATATTGTTGCTGTGGGTTTTGGGCTAGTTCTATTCGGTTCCGTTTATCTATTAGTGAAGGTCAATAAGTTTGTCCTCTTTCCATCCGATCAGACGGAAATATACGTAGGTAGGTTCGTCATGGAAAAAGGTACCACCTTAAAAGAAACTCAGCGTGCCTCTCAAAAACTATCGAGGCAGGTTAAGGAAGTTTTAGGTGATGACGCCGAATTTATAGTTGCCATTGCAGGTAAGTCGGAGAAACAGGTTTCTGATCCTAAATCTAAGGAAGGTGATAATGTCGGTATACTTAAGGTTTTTGTCACTCCGGCAGCATCCTTTTCTCTGTATTATTCAGACGCCTTGGCCAAAATGCGAGGGCTTGATACCAGTGACTTCAAACAAGTTACCTTTGAAACTGTAGTGAATGGCCCCCCGGTGGGTGTTCCGGTTAATATGACGCTTCGCTCTCATAATGGTGAACAGTTAGAACAACTTAGCAAGCTACTATTAGTAGAGGTAAAGAAGATCGAGGGAATTATAACTCCTGAAGTTAATGATACCTTTGGCGATAGTGAAGTAGAAGTTATTTTAGATCATGAAAAAATGCTACGCTTGGGTCTAAGTGTAGCCCAAGTAGGTTCTACGATTAAAGATCTTTTTGAAGGTAGAGTCATCACTAACCTAAACCTCAATAACAGAAAGTTTAATATAAGAATTAGGTTAAAGAACAATGATAAAAAATATATTAGTAACCTTTCTAATATAACGGTAATGGATAGAAGGGGCAATTTGATCAAGTTATCTCAATTTGCTCAATTAAAGAAAAAAGATGGTGCATTGGTGATCAAGCGCTATGATTATCAGAGAGCTAAAACCTTAACAGCAGATATTGATCTTTCACAAGTCACTAGTGGTGAAGCCAATAGTCAGGCAATTGACTTATTTAATGAAATTCAAAAAGATTACCCTGAAGTGAGTCTTGCTATTGGTGGGCAGGAAAAAAACACTAGGGAATCTATGCAGAGTTTGGCTCAGGCGATGGGCCTAGCGCTGATAGGTATTTTTGGAGTGATGGTTTTCTTGTTCCGATCATATTTACGACCTCTTATTATTATGTCCACTATTCCCTTGGGTATTACCGGGGTTTCTATTGCTTTTTATTTTCATGATAAACCGGTGAGCTTTTTGGCTATGATCGGTGTCATTGGCTTGGCAGGGATTATTGTCAATTCAGGGATAGTATTAATTAGCTTCATCGACCAGCTTCGGCAAGAAACAGATCAATCACTTCACTCCATTTTAGTTAAGGCATCAGGCTTGAGATTGAAGGCGGTAATCGTGACCTCTCTGACCACAATCAGTGGATTAATTCCAACGGCTTATGGTTGGGGTGGAGCTGATTTGGTTCTGATGCCGATGACGCTCGCTATGGCCTGGGGACTAGTAACTGGGACGTTATTGACTCTTATCTGGGTGCCTTGTGCCTATGCTTTAGTAGAGGATTTCATCAATTTGGTTGCTCGAATTAGGAAAAAAGTCTTCGGGTAGCCTGATTAACTTTCGTTTTCTCCATTTTTCAAGCTTTCTATTTCATCTTCAATCTCTCCTGTAATGGACATGATTAACAGTTTTATGTCTGCCCAGAAGGATTTCCAAGGATATTTGAAGCTGGCGGGCTTGTTTTTTTCGATAAAAAAATGGGAAAACCAGGCAAAACCATAGCCAAATAAAAAGCTTAATAGCAGAAGGAGCCAGGAATGAAAATAGAGGCTTGCTGCGAAAAATAAAAACCCAAGGCTAGTGCCAGTGGTATGTAACCTTCTCGTTTTGGGATGGGAGTGTTCTCGAAGATAAAAATGCCAGAATTCCTTGTAGTTTTGATTCATTCTTTCTCCTTCTGACTATTTCATATCAGACTTTTGGTCAGCTTAAAGAAATTATCAAAGTCCAGACCATATCTTACGGAATAATAGCGGCAAAGCGAAAGCCTAAACCGGCACTTTTCTCTGTAGGTTCATAATAGGATACATAGGCTCTCATAGTTATTAGCAGTCAGTCCAGCTGATTGAATGGGAATCGTTATGGTCATTAAATTACCAAGGCTTGTTACCGCCTGTCCGCTATCATTGGTTGCACTAACAGCAATAGGAGAAGAAGCCTCGGGAATATTAATGCTTGAAAATATTTGAGGCTGATTTGCCTGCTGAATTTGCACTGTAGTACCAACAGCCACTGTACCTGACGCAAACTGAACAGAAGTGCCAGCTATCTTACCTTCCTTTATTTCGACCTTAGTGGTGCCTGAGTCGACTTTTAAGGTGACTCCCCGGGTTTGGATATGAGAAAGGTCGATTGCCTTATTCTTACGTTTTCCGCATGAGCTAATACAAATTATGAAAGCCGTGAAGGCTAATAATCTCAATTTCAAGTCGGACACTCCTTACTATTGATGTTTTGTATAATTCAGTTGGTTTATTACCATCGAATATCACAGACGACTCTACTTCTTGCAAAACATACTTCCACGACTCTTCGGTTTTACACTGAGATGATATTACTAGTTAGTTTACGGAGGGTGGCGGTGTTTCGATAATTGGTTGAATTAGATCCAGTTATTCGAATTAGCTGGCAATTGATTCATATATCTTTTGGTCTGATATTAGGGGCTTATGAACCTTTACCCCGAGGTAATTTTATTCATAATGGAAGGGGGTTCAAGAAATAATCTTCTGTCGCAAAATAGCTGCATGCTATAAACCGTTTTAGGCATAGATTTAGGTGAAAAATCTGCGATCGATGCGGGTTGCTATTTGTTGGTTTTAACTTAACATATTAGTAGTTGAGTCATTCATCAGGTGTATATATCTAAGGGCGAAACATGACAACTTTCTTACGTTTAAAACTGGCTCAACTTGTGTGGTTGATTCACACAGGAATTATTATTTTTGTTTTAATAGGCTGTGCTCTCCCTTGGCAAACCAGTTTGCTGATTCATATCATACTTATCCCGGGGGTTTTCTTACTATGGTTCACGAGTAAAGGAGCATGCTTTTTGACTGACTGGGAAAAGAATTTGAGGGGGGTTGAAAGTTTAATGGATGATGCACAGGAAGACGGTGAGTGGCCTTTTATCAGGAGTTTGCTAAGTAAGTTTATGACAGAAGTCCCAGATGATCGGACTTTGAATTTTTATTTGTACACTATGGTCTGCGTGCTATGGGGGATTTCATGTTACCGGTTTTGGATCGCTTAGTTTTATTTTTTTAGATGAATGACTAAATCTTTGCCGATGATTTCTTGATGCATGGCATCACCTTTCGCACTGTTGTATTTTCATACAATTATGACTACTGTCGATGACACTGTCAAAACTTCAGATCAATAAAATATAATAATAACAGTTGATTAACATTGTCATAGTTTTTGCATAAACCCTCTATCAGACAAGTTTTGGGGGAAACTATGAGTATTTTAGCAGGTGCAAGTATGATTTTTTATGCTGCTCTTCACACAGGGCAACCTTGTGATAAAGTATTTGCTGACAGCATTTTAGAAATAAAGCAGAGCCAGACGAGTGTCGAAGAAAAAGTTCAACTTAATCGTTTTGCTAAGGCTGCTTGTAAGACCTCCAATCCGGACATATTTTGGCAAATAGCGAAACAGGAAAGTAGTTTTCGCTTTGATATCGTCAGAATTAACAAAAAAAATCGCGTTCTCGAGGGTAAATCAGCTCTAAAGTACCTAAAAAGTCTGAAATCAAGTCAAAAGCCCGTAAATGTTGATATAGGAATGATGCAAATTAACTGGTATTGGCATCGGCAAGAATTTAATCATGATCCGCTAAAAATGCTGGATGCAGCTGAGCAAGTTAAATATGTTGAATCAATCATGGCCCCTATGATGGTGCAAAGGTGCACAGCTGATCGTTGGGTAGGTTGTTATCATCATCCTTCCAACAAGAGAAGAGCCGAAGCTTATCAGCAAATGGTAAAAAAGAGTGCAAAACTGCTGACTTTTACTTTGCTGAGATACATGAAAAAAACCTTGAAAGAGATACCGGTAACCACCAGAAAATTATTGCCCCAGCTGAAAAAATCAGATTTTTATCTAGCCTATCGTAATCTTGTGCGCATGCAAGTTCCGAATGACAGTAGAGAAGCAGATATTAAGGAAAAGAAGATGAAAACTAGTGAAGAAGAACTAATGATCTTACAGAGTCAAAAATTACTTTCTTCAAATACCTGATTTGACTCTTCATTGATTATCTCTATAGATTTAGTACTTAAGATCTCATTGTATAAAAAGACTTTAGTTTTCTTAGTACCTCATCTTTACCTGAATTTCGTATGAAAAATATATACCTCAAATAACTATTATAAAATAGATACTTAAATATAATTAGGTTGTTCCCGACAGCCTGTTTTCTATGTTTCCTTCCTGTTCTTGCCGATAACCCATGGGGGCGTCTTCATATACTGGATCGAGATCGAGGCCTCGATTTTTTTGGCCATCTTCAAGATCATTCAGGTAACTTGTCGACGCATAGATTAGTTAGGTTGCACTGCTTATACTGATGGAACTAATAGCTTGACCTATTGTACTAAAAGATCAGAAATTCTTTTTATTATAGTCGCTTGCTGTTCTTGCGGGCGAGAAAATGAGCCCATTGATCTAAGCAACCTTATAGGAGTTGAGGTCGGGAAAACCATCGACTCTTCCACCACAGAAGTAGCCATTACAGAAGGGGTCTTAGCTGGCGCTAAGGTTAGTTTTTCGGCTGGTACCGTAGCTGTTGGTGCCATTATCCAAATTAGTGAAGCGAGTCAGCCCACAACATTCAGTGCCTTAAATACGGTTGCTGCTTCAGCACCTATTGCGATCGGGGCAACCGATGCTGCGGGTTCAGCTATTACTCAAGCCAGCTCTGCTTTGGCTATTAATTTACCGTTATCATCTGCCACCAGCCTGCTGGATCGGTCGTCGGATAAGCTTTGTGCATTACTTGATCCCGTGGGAGATGCGGATCCCATTGTATGGCGCCGGAGTTCTATGACAATAAGCTCTTCCTCGGCTGCCATCTTCAGTTCTTATTTTGGGGTTTTCCAACTAGTGTACTGCGGCGAAGACAATTTATCAGGTTTCAAGGAAAGCACAGATGTGTCCGGAACAACAGAATCAAAATTTGAGATTGATAATATAGTTGGGACTTGGATTCAGAACTGTGCTGCAGATGTAGGGGATAACGACGATTATGTTTATAGAGAGCTATATTTAGAGGCTGGAGGTGGAAAAAGGGTAGACTACTATTACGATGATTCGGAATGCAAAACGCTTGTAAATACTTTCCTTTTTGATTTTTCACATAAGATTGGTGAACGATCGGCTAATTTTTATAATACTTATGATTTAGATTATACTCACAGCAGTATTTATCTATCTTATGCTGGTTCATCCTATGCAGGATGGGCTAATCAGCAGGCTCTTTATGGCTACAATGATTGGGAAGCTGGCGTCATGAAAGATCTCAGTGGGAGGTCTGGTCCATGGGATTTGCCTAGTTTGAATTCTACTTACTATTCTATCCTGCAATTTGATAATAACAAACTGTATGGTGGTAAAGACTCTTCTGAGAATGAAGCAATGCGATCTACTGCATTGGAAACTTTGCCTTGGATAAAAAAAGTTGAGGCTAATCTTCTGAAATGATTGGTAGATATCCTTCTTTGTAGCTGGGGTAACGAAAGATAAAACCAGCTTCTTTGATCTTCTGATTGTTGCATCTTTTGTTCAAAGTCTTTTTAGGTTGATCGTTACTATCGGTTTTGATAGTTGGGCCACTTGATTGATTAGATATCCATTTAATGACGATGTTTTTATCTTCCGGACAGCTATCGCAACCAAGATAGAGGTCTTCGGGTTGGGACATCTGGGTAATGAAATACAATAGATTTGCACAATCATCTCGATGAATTCTATTCGTATAACGTGTGGTATTAGGGAGGATCGTTTGTTCCCCTCTCATCACTTTGTCGACAAAGCTATGACGTCCGGGCCCATAGATGCCGGCAAACCGGATGACGGTAGCAGGTATTCTAGATTGAGTCACATATTGTTCCCCTTTGAGCAGCATCTCTGCCTTTGGGCTGGGGTCGGTGACGGAATTTTCATCAACCCATTCTCCTTTGCGTTCACCATATACCGACGTGCTCGAAACCAAGATGAACCTCTTGGGTGGTCGATGCTCATAAGCCTTTATCAGATTTTTAACCCCATAATAGTATGCTTGCTCATAGGAAG
>MDTC01112918.1_pt1 | contig 11024 bp, 5 predicted proteins | sample 811181 | NCBI WGS metagenome assembly MDTC01 (sample SAMN05326644, study PRJNA326480) | marine metagenome | isolation source: seawater | place: Pacific Ocean: North | collected 2011 | reverse complement strand
TGTAAGTATTTCAGGATCCTTATAGTTATTATATTCATCAGAGTTAATTTCATTAATTGAGTTAATTAAATCTCTCTTCAAATTTCTTGAAATTCCTTTGGGATCATTAAGATATAAAACTGGATCGCCTTTAGATCGACATTGAACTCCTTGATAAACGGAGGGTAAAAAACCACTCCCCCACAAACTTTTTCCACCATCAGGTGTTCCTCCCCCAGAAGTTAATACCATAAATCCAGGAAGGTCTTGATTGTCGGATCCAAGACCATATGTTGCCCAAGATCCAATACTTGGTCTACCAAGACGAGGACTTCCTGTATGCATAAAGAGTTGTGCTGGACCGTGATTAAATTGGTCTGTATGAACAGCTTTTAAAAAGCTAACCTCATCAACTATTTTTTGAAAATAAGGTAAGTTATCAGAAATCCAATTTCCTGAATTTCCAGATTTTCTAAATTCCGCCTGAGGACCTAACATTTTTGGAACTCCTTCTATAAATGCAAACTTTTTACCCTTCAAAAGCGATTCTGGACAAGGCTTATTATGAAGTTTGTGTAATTCAGGTTTATAGTCAAATAATTCCAATTGAGAGGGAGCGCCAACCATATGGAGATATATTACACTTTTTACTTTCCCTAAACTTGGAGGAGAGGCCGGAGCAAGAGGATTTAATGAGCTAGTGTTATTTAATAAATTATTTTCTGAATTACAGGCACTCAAAAAATTACTTAAAGCTATTCCTCCCATTCCTAATGTGCAGTTTTTCAAAAAATGTCTTCTGCTGTTAACTGAGGCATTTTTTAATAAAAACTCATTAAATAGTTTTGTTTTTTTATCCATAATTAAGCATGAGTTAAAAATTCATCTAAATTCATTATTGCATTTGCAACTATGGTTAAACCAGCATGATGCTTGTCAGTATCTTCTATGTCTAAAAATTCTTTCAAGCTTTCAGGGTCATTTTCATATTGATTAATTGCATTGTTATATAGGTTTACCAGACTTTGAAGTTTAACATTGTTTATCTTTTTATATGTTGCCTTTTCATATATAGACTTTATTGCATCTTCAATATTCTCTTTATTTAAGTGACTTTTCGCTAAATGATATGCTGCCTCAACGTAGACAGGATCATTCATTGTAATAAGTGCTTGTAATGGTGTATTAGTGGAAATTCTATTTACCAAACAAACTTCTCTAGTTCCAGCATCAAAAACTATAAAAGAAGGATAAGTCATCGTCCTCTTTAAATATGTATAAACTGCCCTCCTATATCTATCCTCTCCTTCACTATCAACCCATGAGCCACCATATCTATGCTTGCCAAATCCTTTTGGTTGTGGTGGTTTGACAGCAGGACCTCCCATTTTAGGAACTAACAGGCCAGAAACCGCCAATGCTTGATCTCTTACTTCTTCTGCTTTTAATCTTAATTTAGTTCCTCTAGCATAGTAAATATTTAATGGGTCCTTTTGATAGTTGTTTTCGTTAATGGTTGAATTTTGCTGATACGTGCCAGATAAGACAATTGATCTAATTAAACTCTTTAAACTCCATTTTTGATCCTCCATTAAATGCACAGACATCCAATCAAGAAGTAAGGGATGGCTGGGAGGTTCAGACTGAGTCCCCATATCTTCAATAGTTGAAACTATTCCTCTACCAAAAATTTGATTCCAGATTCGATTCACTACTGTCCTTGAGGTTAGAGAATTTTCTCTATCAACAATCCATTGGGCAAATCCAAGTCTATTTTTACCCCATTCTGGTTTCCAAGAATTTAAACTTTTTGGAACATCTGGTTTTACTTCTTTTGTGGGTTTAAGCCAATTACCTCGATCAAAAACATACGTTGAGCGATAATGATAATCCTCATTTTCAATCATAATAGGAGTTTTAACTACATTTTTTGTAGTTAATATTTCATTAATATATTTCTTGATTTTATAATATCCCTTTTTGCCTTTTCCCGGAATTGCAGGGGCAAAAGAAAACCAATCAAAATATACAAGAGGTTTAGCTGTATCAAATCCTATTACACCTGAAGATGGTGGTGTATACTCCCTAATATCACTAAAAGGATCATACGCCTCTATGAATAAATCTATTTTACCCGCTACTTTTTTAAATGGTAAAATTAATATTTCTTTTCTCCATGATTCTCCATTTTCCTTCCAATTCATTTCAGGAATGTTAAATTCAGTTAAAATTCTCCCTTTTGAGGAACCTTCTCTAATTTTTACAATTGTGCCAGGAGTATCACTATGGTAGATTAAAATAATATTACTACTTTTTTGAGTGTAAACGTCTTTTAATATTGCAGAACCATTATTTCTAAGAAATAAAGAATTATTTTTATTAATTAATGTTGCATTTATAAAGTCTCCAGCCCAGTTAGCTTGATATTGAGGCTGATATCTATAAAAAAGATTCTTATATCTGTTATAAGTTTCAATATCTCCATTAGTTTTAATCCAATCAAAAACTTTTTTAATTTTTATCTCCTCGGGTTTATCATAAGAAACATAAACAGGACTTTCATCAACGGGCTGATCAGAATCTTTTGTATTATTAAAAAAAGCCATTAGCTTATAATAATCATCGTGCTTTATTGGGTCGTAAGGGTGGGAATGACATTGAACACAACTCATTGTTGTGCTTTGTAATGCGTCAAAAGTGGTATTAACCCTATCGATAATAGCAGCAGTTCGAAATTCTTCATTATTGGTTCCCCCCTCATCATTATTCATAGTATTCCTGTTAAAAGCAGTTGCTATGTAATTGTCAGGTGTTGGATTTTTAAGTAAATCTCCGGCTAATTGCTCAATCGTGAATTGGTCAAATGGCATATCATTATTTAAAGCTTTTATTACCCAATCACGATATTTCCAAATAATTCTATCACCGTCGCCCTCATAACCTCTAGAATCAGCATATCTAGCAAGGTCTAACCACCAACTTGCCCATTTTTCTCCATAACTTTTAGATTCTAATAGTCTATCAACATATTTTTCATATGTTATATTTCCACTAATAAAATTTTCAAAAAGATCAATTTTAGGAGGCAAGCCAGTTATATCAAGTGCAACTCTTCTTGCTAGAATATTTTTATCTGCTTTTTCATTTGGCACCAATTTTTTGTCTTCTAATTGAGCTGCAATAAAATTGTCTATTGGGTTTTTTAAAAATTCTATTCTATCAAATGACTTACCAACTTTTGGGATTTCTGATTTTTTCGGTGGTATATACGCCCAATGTGTGCCCCAATTAGCACCTTGATTAATCCATTTTGTAAAAAGTTCAATTTCTTCTTTTGATAGGGGTGGATTTTCAAATGGCATTCTTAATTGAGGATCATTCTCATGAAACCTCTGAATTATTCTACTTTTATTTGCATTACCAGGAATTATAGCTGGTGATCCTTCATCTGTATTACCTAGAGCCTCCTCCTTAAATAATAAACTAAAACCTGCTGATTGCTTTACCCCTCCATGACAAGAAATACACTTTTTGTTTATTATTGGTTTTATTTGTGTATTAAAGTCAACATCCTGTCTGGTTTGGCATGAGGTGAGTAAAATTAAAAACGTTAAATAAGATAATGTTTTATTCATTGTATTGAATTTAGCTAAACTTTTCCTCTTTAAAAAGAGTCATATACACTTTTTATAAAATTATATCTATGATTGTATTTCGTAAGTGTTCGATTTAAAAAAACACCATATATCTTGTTTTTTGGATCTATAAAAAACTCTGTACTTTGATAACCTCCGTGACCATATAGACCACTAGGGGCTTTAAAATCCATTTGGGATGGATCATTTAACACATAAACTCCTAATCCATTATATACTCCAGGGAAATCTATATCGCCTGCATGGGGCCCGTCTGCATATTTTTTAATTAGTTCAGAAATACTTTGTGAAGAAAGTATAGTCTTATTTTTAAATTTACCTGAGTTTAATAACATAGAACAAAAATTAGAGTAGTCTGAAACCGTGGAAATTAATCCAAGACTTCCCAATTCGATTTTGTATTCCATATCATAGGTAATTAAATCATTTATTCCTGTGATACCAGTCTGATTAAATCCCTCAATAGTTTCGTTTTTAACAAATAAAGGTTGGAGTAATTTTTTTTCATTTTCATTTATAAAAAATTTTGTGTTTTTCATCTCAAGAGGGTCAAACACATTTTTCTTTAAAAATGAATAAAATGTCATTCCTGAGGCAGCCTCTATAACCTTTCCAAGTATATCTTGATTTAAACCATATCTATATTGTTCACCAGGCTCAAACTCAAGTGGTTCATTCCTTATCTTTTCCATTAATTGATCCAAATTTTCAGATCTAATTGCATCGAGCATAAAGTCATCATAATATATGAAACCTGATGTATGTGTGAGGAGATGAATAACCTTGAGCTCATTTTTGCAATCAACTATTCCATTAACTGATTTACATTTCAAATTTGCATATGAGGGTATATATTTAGAAACAGGATCATCAAATTTTAATAAGTTTTTTTCTCTTAAAATTAGTACTGCAATAGTTGTTATAGGTTTAGACATTGACCAAATTGGAAATAGTGTTTGATCTGTAATTAATTTGTCTCCCTTTTTATAAGAGTTTTGAATATGGTGGTAGATTTTTTTTCCATTCTTGTTTACCAAGACGACGTTTCCACCTGCTTCCCCATCATCAATAAGTTTTTTTTGAAATTTTTTTAAAACATTCTCTTCTATTTTTTCAGAATCAATTGTTTGACTATTTAATAAAGAAATAGTGCCTATAGTTATTATTAAAGTAATTAATATATATTTTTTCATAATTTTTAGTTTGAGGAAAAAGAGGAAGCCGGTAATCCTTCTTTGTTAAATAGGGTTCCAACAGTCCAATTTGTCCATCCATATCTAACATGTTTTGGATTATTAACCTTGTTAGAAGAAACTCTTATTTTATTATCAATTATTTTTGCTTTAGCTGTTTTATATATCATATTGTCTCCTGCTACTTCAAAATCTTTTAAAGCACCTTTAGACATAAGTCCACTACCTTTATTTTCAAAATCAATATCAATGTAATTACTAAATGTTTCATGACTCTTATATAGCGGCCCTGACGATATTATATCAAATTCATAATCTTTATCTAACGCTAAAAGAGCGAGTCTTTTTCCAACATCTTGTTTGTTGTGAGGATGGATATCTTTTTCCTCTCCAATATCCATTATAACTGCCATTCCTGTTTTACTGGTGGTTTTTAAAGTCTTCCTCTGAGCATCCCTTAATTTGTGGGATTCTTGATATGGTGCATATTCAAATGGAGCAATTTGTACATAATAAAATGAAAAATCATAACCCCAGCTTTCTCTCCAATCCTCAATCATTCCTGTGAATAATTCCTGATACTCAAAGCTGTTATCAACATTAGATTCACCCTGATACCATATTGCCCCTTTTATACTATATGGAAGTACTGGTTTAAGCATTTTTTCAAATAAAACAGAATACGTATTGGGATCATTAATAACATTTAAGCCTGACACATTATCTTTTATATATGAACTCTTTTTTACAAGTTCATCTAAAGATAAATTATGTATCAAAACAGATTCATAATTCATAATAAAAGCATGATGTCTGAATTTAAAATCGGAAAAGTCTAACTCTTTTTCAATCTTATTATTTTTTATAATTACAGGGCTATTAAACCCACCGCCACCACCTTTGTCTGTGACTCTGATGGCAAGAATATTTTCTCCTCTTTTTAATAATTCTTTAGGAATTTTATAGCTCCTTTTTTTTGCCCATGAAAAAGTATTACCTATCATTTCACCGTTGATATAGGTCTGATCAGAGTCATCAATACCCTTTTCAACTACTAGTTGATAATCCTCACTTATATCATCTATTATTATTTTTGTTCTAAACCATATAATTCCATCGGATAAGAGTGTATTTAGCTCATCAAAAGCACTTTCAAATCTTCCCTCAGATTGATAATCAACATTTGAATAATTGGTATACTTCGAGTCCCATTGATCCCAATTAGAATCATCAAAATTAACTTCTATAAACTCCTTGTCACCAATCTCAAAATTAGACCAGTCATTCCTGTAAGATTCCCATAATACTTGATCTTCAGTCCATTTTGGTAGTTCGGTTACTTTAAATCCAAATTTATTTGAAACATTAAGCTTAATAGAATCATTTAAACGTTTTAATTCTATTTCAAATAACTTGAAATCATCATACTTTGGTACTTTAGCTTCGGTAGCTGAAATAGAGCTCAATTTACTATTACTTGTCCACGCTTCTACCCTAGTACCTCCCCAACTTGTATTTACAATTCCAATTGGAACTTGAAGTTCTTCATGTAATTTTCTAGCAAAAAAATAAGCAGCAGCACTAAATCCTTCCGCATTTTTAGGATTTGCAACTTGCCATTTGCTATTTTTAATAAGTTCTCCTGACAAATCGATTGGAACAGTAAACATTCTTATCTGATTATTATTTACATTGGAAATTTCTTCGTCTTGGTTGTCAATACAATTAATGCATTGATTCATCCTCCATTCCATATTTGACTGCCCAGATGATAACCAGACCTCCCCAATCATAATATCATTTAATAAAATACTATTATTAGATGTTTGAATAGTTACATTATAAGGACCACCAGCTTTGGGTGTTGAGAGCTTTAGTTCCCAATCGCCTTTTTGATCAGATTTTACTGATGATTCTTCACCCCAACTACCCTTTACAGAAACAGTTTCATTTGATTTAGATTTTCCCCAGAATGAGGTATCAAAGTTCTGTTGTAAAACCATATTATCCGAGAAAACAGAAGGAAGTTCCAATCCTTGATTTGTTTCAAAATTTGATTTACAAGAAAAAATAATCGTTGTAAGGACTAATAATAGTCCCAATATTTTATTGTTCAAATATTCTTTTTTTTCATTTTTGAATTATTTATTTGCCGTAGAAGTTAAATTTTTAATTAACTCAATTTCATCATTTGAAAATGGTTCCCCATTTTGATAAAATATATCATGATGCCATTTATTTGGCTGCCCAGTATATGTTGAATCCCAACTTTTCCAAGGATAAATGGTATTGGTTTTACCTGAGACAAAACCCCAATTATAGGCTCCAATTTTATTTTCAATAAAAATTGGTAAAACATCCTGAAAAGTACTCTTATATTCACGAGCAATATATTCAGTGCAAAATAGAGGTCTATTGTAATTTTTTAGTTGTTTTACTCTATCTAACACCTCTTTTTTTGATGCATAGGAATGAAATGATATAATATCAGAACTATTGATTATGAATTGATCTAACTCGGACAGATTACTTATAGGTGCCCAATCTACATCCCAAGCATAAATACCAGTTGTGATAGGCTGAGATGGATTAATTTCTCTAACCCATTTTACGGTTTTTCTTAATAAAGAAAGAGTATGCATTTGTTTTTTATCTTTAGGATCAATCTCACTTAAGTTATACGTTGAATAATTCTCATCAGTAATTTCAATTCCAATTTGTCTATATAACTCAATTGCTCTTTCTTTAGAAATTTCGTGTGAAGCTATTCCTTTTTGCCCTGGTTCATTGTATAAATCCCATGCGAGAATCCTTTTATCATTCGCAAATTTCCTTACCACACCTTTAATATAAGATTCGAGTTTATTATGACTTAGAGTATCATGCAAAATTTTAGCACCAGGAGATTGCACCCATCCTGGATTATGAACATGAGGTATTGGCTCAGGTTGTTTTCCAAGTTTAGGTACTGGATGCCAAACATCATCAAAGAAAACAAGTAAAGTTTTTATTCCATATTTATCTGAAATTTCTAAAAACTTATCGATTCTGTCCAAAAATCCAATTGAATCTTGCTCCCATAGTAAATCATGAAGAAAAACCCGATGCGTATTCATTCCAATACTTGCAGAAAGTTTTAATTCTTTTTCTATTAGATCTTCATTAAAAGTTTCTTCTTGCCAAAATTCAAGTTGATTAATAGAAGAACTAGTGATAAAATTTGTTCCGACTAGCCAAGGTTGATTATTATACCAATCCCATATTTTTTCTTCTGACCATCTATTTGATTTTTGAATCTGGGTTTGGTCTTTATTTATATTACATGAAATTATTAGTGTTGAAGAAATTAGTATCAATAAGATTCCATAAGTATTTTTCATAATTTATAAATTTTGAGTGAAGATTATTTTTTGAATACTATCTTTTTTTATAGCTATCTTTTGATCTATAAAAAGCATTAATCCCTTTCCAAGATTATAATGTTTTCCTGTTTTGTCCCATACTAATGAAATTTCTTTGCCTTGAAAAGGAATATTTTCTGCTGCAAACCATTCCCAATCTGAAGGAATCAGGGGATTAATTTCAATAGAATTATTAATATTAGACTTTATACCAAGTAAGTCAGAAAGAACTAGATCACAAAATCCAGAATGATTATAATCTTTTCCCCTCTCAATACCACCTTTTTCTTCTGACCAACCTTTGCCTTCCCAATTAATTAGTCGAGTTCTCGAAATCCAATCTCCTGTATATGGATTCATGTTCTCATCAATCCAATTAACTGTTTCACCTTTATCATTTTTTAATTTGTGTTGATTTGCATACTGTAAAAAAATATTAAAGTAATCCTGTTTTGATATAGTTTTATTATTAGAATAATTATTTAAAAAATTTGCCATTGCCTTCAAAGTTTGAGTTGTTGCAAACGGCCAAGAGGGTCCGTTCCATTGGCATTCATGACCTTCATAGCTTATTTTAAAAAATGGATGAGACTGTTCAGTTACTGTTAATCCAAAAGGAGCAGCAAATCCTAATGAATCTTTAATTTTTTTCCAAGCTAAAGCATATTTTGCATTATCATCAGGTAAATTAAAATACCATGGCACATAACCTATTAACTCCCTAACATTTATGGGTTTAGTTGTTTTATCATAATCTTTAGGTAAGACGGTAAAATAATTTAAATCATTATTCCATAGTCGCTTTTGTAGTTCTTCCTTTATCTTAATTGCTTTATTTTCAAACTCCTGGCTTTTAGAAAGATTACCGGTAATAAGTGATATTTTTGATATTGCCTTTGCATCACCATACATATAACTATTAATTGTTGGTCTGGTGGCCTCTACTCCAAATTTTTCAATTTTATTATTTAGAATTCTTCCGCTAGCTGTAAATTCCATTCCATCATTAGTATCATACTGCCAAAAAAGTGATTTGTCACTATCCTTTCTAGTATTTTCCCATTCATTGTAGTTATTTATCAGCGGCCCTAACTGTTTTGATAAGATTGAATCATTCCGATGAATACTATTAAAGGCAAGAGTTGCATCCGCAACCCAAAAGCTATATTGTCTAATTCCATCTTTAGAATTATTGAGCCAAAAATTTATATAATCTGAAATATACTTTGAGTCTCTCAACCATCTACCCTCATATATATGATGGGCTGCAGGGCAATTTATAGTATTATGTTTTTTGGACCAGTATACATCTGGTAAAAACTCTGTAATTACAAATCCGTCATCTGTATTCTTGATGTGTTTTCTGTAAGTCCACCATCTAAAATAATAGGTCTCCTCAATGACTTTATCTGGAAGATCTATAATAGGAATATTTTTACTTAAAAATGGAAATGCTTCTTCATTTGAAATATATTGTTTGTATAGCTCATTGTCATTTTCATTGAAACGATCAACATATTTTTTTAATAGATCTAACGATATTATTGCTCCTACCTCATTTTTCTTTTCATCAACACAGCAAGACAAAAGAATAATAAATAAATATGAACAAATGAATTTTACTTTTATCATTTCTTTCTTATAAATGTAAATTTAACACTTAATTATTAATTGGCTTAAATTTACTATCATATCACTTTATTAGTCAACCCACATAGCTTCATAATGATCATCAGAATCAAATCCTAATAGGATTGAATCTTGTCTTTTATCATTTATTATTTTGGAAAGTTTAAAATCATTTTTTTCTACAAAAGGGAAAAAGTCTTCAAATGGTATTATCTGTTTATTATTCCATACTCTTTCAATAAATACAGGTAGTCTTTTTCTAAGAGTTGGGATCTCAGCCTCACCCATCTGTTCCCAAGAACACATTTGTGCTCCAATTATTTGAGAAGTTTCTTCCAATTGCATTGGGTTTTTATATACTGGTGTTTGATCCCACCAATGCTCCCATCTCCATATATTCCATGAATATATTTTCTCAGGTGACCACACTGCTCTTCTAGCTCTTGGCTGTTTTACTCCACCATTAACCAAATATAAGGGTGTCCATGAAGTATTAACAACAGTAAAACCATCCTCAATTAGGTGGCTTGGTAAGTGATACATAGTTTCAAATGCAAATACAACCACATCTCTAGGTATTTCAATTTTACCTTCACGTCTAAAACCCTCCCATAAAAACATTTTTTTATTGTGCTTTTTGACAATTTCATTCATCCTAACAAGAAAATATCGGAATAGTTCATGAACATCTGTGCCTAATTTATTTTTTCTCATAAATGTTTTAATCTCAGGAACATTTTTATATAAATCTAAGTTTGCCTCGTCCCCTCCTATATGGAAATAAGGTGAGGTATCAAAAACCTCAATAATCTCTCCTATTAACTGATCAATTGCATCATAAACTTTTTCACTTCCAATATTGATTACATTTGATTTCCATGGATTTATCTGAAGCATTTTGTTATTTACACCAAATATTTCTGGATAAATTTCGACAAATTGTCTTGAGTGACCAGGGACATCTAATTCAGGTATAATAATTATTCCTCGATCTTTAGCATAATTTACAAGATCTCTGAAATCTTTCTTTGAGTACGGTCTATCTGGTGTAGCCAGCTTAGGAAATTTTTCAGATGGAAAAGTAAATGACTGATCATCACTCAAATGTAATTGAAGGTATTTAATCTTGTAGAAAGACGCTAAATCAATAATATTTTTAAGGGTTG
>MDTC01197423.1_pt1 | contig 11025 bp, 8 predicted proteins | sample 811181 | NCBI WGS metagenome assembly MDTC01 (sample SAMN05326644, study PRJNA326480) | marine metagenome | isolation source: seawater | place: Pacific Ocean: North | collected 2011 | reverse complement strand
CCTGTATCAACCATTTTAAATGCCCAGTTATCTCCACGGTCATCGGCATAGTTATCTGATCTAAAACGTAGTTCTATATCACCTCCATTAGTAGCAGCAGATAGAATTAATTTAGGTGTGTCTAAGAGGATATAGTTATCACTACTATTCCCATTGAAATTTGATCCACTTTGAATCTTCAGGCCATTGCTTAACCCTGTTATTTTATTGTTTGAATTATTAAATTCTATCCCTGAATTTGAAGTGATACTTACAGTATTATTTAGTGTAGTCGTTCCATTCACTGTAATTCCGCTTGTAAAATTTGTTAAATTGGCAAATGTCCATGTTTCATCATCCAGTATATTTTTAAAAGAAGTAATATTATTTACACCGGTTCCACCATAAGCAACACCTATTAACCCACCTTGCCATCCCCCACCAGTTATATTCTGGGATACTTCTAAATCTCCATATACTTTTAATTCACGCTGTGTTTCTGACGTTGCCCCAGTTAGTTCTAATACCATTTTTTCAGATGTCCCTCCATGGTCTGATGAAATAGATAGTTTTCCATCTTTACCTTTTAGTTGCCATGCATCACCAACACCGGATGAATCTAACCATGTACCACCCTTTTCAATTAATGATAAAGTAGGATAACCTTCACTGAATGTAGATTTGACTGTAAGGTTTGTTTCTGGATTTGTAGATGCTAAATAAGTAATAATTACTTTACCATGAGTACTATTATGTCCTCCAGTTATTGTAGTGTTTGTTGATATTCCATTCCATGTTGACTTAAAATGAGATAAACCGGCTCTTCCACTCGGAGGGCCCGACTGAAGTTGAGGAATTAAAACTCCACCATTTCCACCCTTCATACCCCCTCCACCTCCTCCTACGTGTGTACTACTGCCTCCACCACCACCGAAACCACCATGTTGATCTATATCGGGATCGCTATATCCGCCTCGGTGACCACCAGTACCTCCGTTTACAAATGCTCTACCTCCTACATTGTTTGGATAACTACTACTATAACCATTTCCAGAACCATTCACCTTAAGTCCACCACCCCCACCACTTCCATATGTCCCTTGAGATCCACCACCAGTATTAGTAGAAGTAGTATTGGTATTATTTGTATCTTCACCATACGTTTGAGTAGAAGTATTATAATATCTCTCTGCTCCTCCTCCACCCGCAGCAACCATTAATACATTTCCACTATCGTTTCCATGGACACTATTTGAGGTCCCTTTAACTATGAAAGTTCCACCACCACCACTTCCACCAGCTGATGTATTGGTTGGACTCAACCCCATTTGTCCAACCAATATCATATACTTATCACCTTCTACCAAATTAAAAGTACCCTTCACCCTTGCCCCTTTACCACCAACAGCTCCAGCGGGACTACCATCATCATCTCCTCCTTTAGCCCCATATGCGTCTATTTCATAATTTCCAGAAGCGGGGACAGTCCACAGTTGAATACCTTGAACAACTATATTAAAATAATCTGTATTATCGGTCCATGAAGCAGTATATGCATTACTACCTGATCCGGCACAATCATCTATAGTAGGTCCAAATCTTCCTGTAATCCCACAATTTGTGAATGTATGGCTTGCAAATGAATATAATGTACTTATAGAATCACTATTAAAAGTAATTCCAGCTCCATTTACAATCTTTGTTGTTGAATTATCATAATATAATAATCCATTACCTGTATATGAATTATTATTGGTACCCCCTATATTAACAGGGACATTACCACCAGATAATTGTGATATTGGGAGTGAACCCGAAAAACTATTCGCAGTAACTGTTCCAGAGATTGCTAAATTTCCAGATGTATCTAATGTAAAATGGCTACTCGAAGGTAGTGATGAACCATAGTTTATTTTAAAATGATTATCTGAATTATCAATACCAACGATGTATTTAGTTGTACCAGATTGTTGAAATTCAATTATGCCATCACTTGAAGTATTATTTAATTTATAATTTGTAGATGTAATTGATGTCGTTGAATTTAGTGATTCTGAATTAATATCTTTAAATACAGCATCATATTTTATTGAACTTGTCCCTATTTCACCAAAGAATGGTTTATTTGAAACATTTACAATAAATGAATTACTTGATAATCCAGATCCAGAACCTTGTGATACTATACTTACAGTTGGTGTTGTTATATATCCTTCCCCGGGTTTCGTAATTATAACACCAGTTACTTGTCCACTGCTATTATTTACAATACATGTCCCTGTCGCTGTATAATACACCCCTAATGGTGATTGAGAGAAACTTATTGTAGGAGGGTTTCCAGTTGTATATCCGGAGCCGACACCCCCAGAAGTAATTGTTGTTGATGAAATATATCCACTAATAGAATATACTCCAGTATCATGTATTCTCATAATCTTATTATCTTGTTCTGTACCTCCAATACTATTGGAGCCAACACTAAATATCATTTCACCATCATCACCTGGTGAACTATTATTATTTATAGTTGTAGTTTGTGTCTTTATATTTACTGATCCTAAGTTTGTTTCAACGGTGGATGAAATGTAATTTATGATAAGTTTACCATGGTCAGAATTAACTCCATCCTGATTTGTTTGATTCGTACCTCCTCTTTTTGAAGTCCCTCCATGTCCATCTGGATCTGATGTTAGACTAAATCCCCCCTGTCCTCCACCATAACCACCACCACCACCTCCAGAATGGGCTGATCCGCCACCACCACCTCCAAAACCCCCTTCAACATCATATATGGCCGTAGTGTCATTGGACCAACCACCTCTATCACCTCCTCTAGACCCATTTTTAAAAGATAAACCAAATGTATCTCTATTATTATAATATCCAGGACCAATACCATTACCAATTAAACCACCACCACCACCTGATTTATAAGAATTTCCAGCAGCTCCCCCAGAAGTACTACTCCCACTAGTAGAAGATGCATTTTGACCATCATTACCAGAGCTATGCCCGCTCCCAGCACCACCCCCCCCAGCAACAAGGACTACATCACCACTTTCAATTAATGAAAAAGAATCTCCCTTTAACATATATGTTCCCCCTCCTCCACCAGCTCCACCATTTGCATTACCATTTAATCCTTTTTGTCCAACAACTATCATATATTTGTCACCCTGATTCAAAGTAAACCTTCCTTTTACCCTTGCGCCATTACCCCCGGAATTATTACCGTTTGAGCTACTACCACCCTTAGCACCATAAGCATCTATATCATAAACACCCGTTCTAGGGACTGTCCATACCTGTATTCCCTTTACATTTGTAAGGCCTATTACATTGAAATATATTCTAGAAGTATCATTTGTAATCCATGTTGAAGTATACGCATTATTTCCTGTAGTACAATCACTTAAATCTGGACCATCCCGTCCAGTCCCCCCACAATTTGTAAATGTAAATTGATTACTTGTTCCATCATTATCTACTAATGTATAGAGAGGAAATGATCCAGAATATGTTGGTTCAATATCTAAATTAATATTATCATTTACACCCATCCTAAAATGTAGAAAGTTTTCATTATAAAATGTCATCTTATTTCCAGTTAATTGTGTAAAAGATTGCACATCGTTTATTGCTAATTTATTATTTGTCACAGCCATACCATCTCCTACGATATTACTTAGAAAACTTGAAACTGTTGAACGCTTTGTAGTACCTGATCCAGTTGTATCATATACTAACATATGGTCTGTTGAAGCATTTACATTATACGAACTATCAGTAATTGCTCCAATATCTAAATTAAGTGTTATACTTGATGAATCTGTTGTTCCTCCCCCGGTTAAACCATGACCAGCAATCACATTCGTGGAACCTACAGGATTATTATTATTAATTAATGAATACCTCATACCCGATGGAGCTCCAGACGACCCGATAGAATCCGAACTCTGAGAACCAGTACTCCATGTTATACTACTAATTGTTTTACTACTACCAACATAACCACTAATAATACCTTCAAAATAATCTTTGTTCGCGGAAGCACTTGAATTCTCAACCGCAATTATATACCATCCGTTATAAAAAGCATTAATACTACGTGATAAACTACCCAATATATTATTACCTGTAAACACTCCGGTTTCAGCCATCCATTTAAGAGTATATGTCGTTGACGTTGAAAAGTTTGAAGTTGCGTTAGGAGAAACCGTTATTTGTTTTGTACTTCCAACATAATCTGTAATTATAAATTTTCCAGTAGGGTTATTTGTTTCAATTAACCAACCATTATAGTAATCATCAACACTACTCTCAGTAGAAGATAAAAAACCAACGTTTGTACTAAATGTCCCTCCAGATGGCATCGTTCCAATAATTGTTAATTTATTACCACCATTCACCCATGATAATTTATTCTGTGAAGATACATTTACTGTAAATGTTGATGCATATCCATCACCACCATCAATAACCTGCAATGAAGATATTCCTCCTGAAGCATTCAATCCAGTTACAACAACTTGAGCTGGATTTGTATGGCTTTGCCCAGTAGTAACTATATCTGGATAAGAATTAGTGTCATATCCACTTCCTGGAGTTGAAACTGTAGCCGCTGTTATTTTTTGATCTACTACAGTAAATGATATGACAGCTCCAAATCCAGTTGAATTAATAGATAAATAATCCCCAGGACTACCTTCTGTTGATGGCATTGTAAGGGAATATCCAGGGGATGATGTTGTTGGAGATGCTTTAAATCCAACATAACTACTAATTGAAGAACTAGTTATTCTTAATTCTTTTTTGTTTAAAGTATTTACATTCCCATATATATCTATTAATAATCTATCATTTTCTTGTATCGTTGTTGAATTATTAGATTGTCCAGTTGTACTAAATATTAATTCTGAATTAACCTTTGAACTTATAATATTACTTCTTGATAAAGATCTAATTGATGAAGATTCGGCAAAATTATCAATTCCATCTGTTCTGCTTATCCACGGTCTAAATGATATATTACCTATAGAATCACCACTACTTAATAAAGAAGAATTACGTGATTTATTAAATTTAATATAGGATGATTCTGTAGCATTTGTTGTATCGTTTAACATAATTAATCCATATAAATCATTCACTGTTGGATTATTAAAAGAACCACCGGCTGTAAGTACTTTATCATAGATTACTTTACCAGCGGTATCTATATCAATCCTACCTAAATCAGTGTAGTTAATAATATTCGCTAAACCACCTTCAATACTTGGACCTAATCCGAAAGTACCAAAAATGACAATGTCTCTATTTATCTCTTGAGTTCCAAAACCTTCCCCGGAAAATGCCGTAGATTCTGCTGTTCCTGCGGAGAAGGAGGATGCGGCCATGGTGCTATATTAATATTTATTAAAATAAAATAAAATTATAATCTTATTAATAAAAATTATAATCTTATTAATAAAAATATTCTTACTTTAAAAAAAAAGATATAATAAATATAAATGATAAAAATGTTTATAATACTACTTAATTCTTTATCTATCTATTCTCAAAATTGTAATACTAACTCTGGATTTACATGGTGTGAATCATCTAAAAAATGTTTGAGGGAATTATATGAACCATGTTTACCGATTACCAAACAATGTGCTTATTGTATATTGAGTCATTATGGAGACGATATAAGTTGTGGAGATGGATGTACATTAGATATGATTGAAAATATGGCTAATAATGGTTTTCTAGGTACAGATAGTAATGGTTGTTCATCAGGGTTAAATGCTATCTGGTGTGAAAACCTTAACCGTTGTATTGATTCAAATGAAGTTTGTCCGTCGGATGATAATCAATTTACTCAATGTATTGAATATGATTGTCCTATATTATGTCCTACAGGATATATTATGGATGAAAATGGATGTAATACATGTACTTGTAATGTAGTTGATAATAATGATAATCATATTTGTCCACTAAAACCTCAAAATTGTGATAATGATTTGGTATGTCCTAGAATAACAGAAATTACTCATTGTTCGCGTGGGGGTATTAATGGATACACTACTTATCAATTATCTTTAATTATAAATAAAGAAAGGGGGATAAAAAATATATACGCTTTATTTGGAGATTCACAAGATATTCCAGTTGATGGAACCACCATGTCAATACCCCCCGCGTATCAAGCCCCTTCAGGTATTTTTAATTCTAATTTTGGTGGCATTAATCCTCAATTAATAAATTTAAATATGTTATCCGAGTATGATTCATGGTTAACAATAGGTATAACTGACGGGGATACAAATAATCAATTATCATCTATTGGAATAGACTTTAGTTCATGGACAACAGATAATGGTTTAGAAGTTACTAATGGAGCTATATTTGTATTAGATCCAAGAGAACAAATAGTTACTGGTAATGAATATGTTATTGCAAGATTAACTATACCAACCGAAGATCATCAAACAGCTACGTTTAATGTCCAGGGTGAACAATTAAATAAAGGAATAAATAATAAAGATAATATTTGGATGCAACGGAGTATTGTATTTGATTTACAAAGGGATTCAAATGGTCATTAATTTATGTTTTGAGCAATATATACAGAGATAGAATAACAGACAAAGCCCCATAATAGATGTAATTTATGCGAAGGACACTTCATTGTAGAACCAACCATTTTGTTAATATAGCTAACTAAATCACAGTGTGTTTCATGGGAATAGATCCCCCAAAAGATCGCATTTGCTATAAAAAATATAAGTAATAGTGTTATCAATAAACCTTTAATTTCCATTTATATTATCATATATTTTTTTATATCCATATTAATAAATGTTATTTAATTTATTACTAACGGTTATAGTCTTTTCTCTAATTATAAGTCATTTAAATATTGATAATTCCGAAGAATCAAACTTTTTTAAAAAATATAAGAACAAAATAATCATTATTTCAATATTTATAGTTGTATGTTTGGTATTTTATTTCTATCAACGTACAAGTAAAAAGTATATAAATGAAACATATGATTCCGTTTTAAAAAAAATTAATCTTAAAAAATTGGCAAAAAAATAATAGGTTCAAATATTTAAAAAAATAATAATATAATATATTAAAAAATGGAAGGAATGGATTACAAGAACTTTGACTTAGTCGTCTCAAAAATGAGAAGCTTTTTTAAGGATGTTAAGGGTTTTAAAGAAGTACACACCCAGAACAAAAAGAGTATCTTAGCAGCATGCGAAGATCCTAAAACGATCGCAACTTATAATTATGAAGGGCAGATTTGGCCTCTTCCTCAGACCGGACAGATGTGGCTTGAACATTATCTTTTAGAACACCCCGAAGAGAATGGATTCTTCTGTGTATCAACCTCATACAGAAACGAACCGGATCCTATCCCCGGACGCCATGACCGTATCTTCCCTATGTTTGAATTTGAGCTTAAGGGTGGTATGGATGAACTAAGAAAGATGGAGGGTGAACTCCTTGACTACCTTGGTTTTAAGAGAAATGAAGATGGAAGCTTCCCATCTGGTGATTATGATAAAGTCTGTGCAGACTATGATCTCGTAGGTGGAGAACTTGAGAATGAACATGAAGAAAGACTTGAGAAGGATCACGGACCGGTCTTCTTCCTTGAGAACTTCCCTGAAAGAACTTCGCCTTTCTGGAATATGAAACTCCACGACTCAAAGATTCATGCTAATAAGATTGATGTAATCATGCATGGGATTGAGACGATTGGTTCTGCTGAAAGAAGTACTGACCCACAGGCAATGAAAGATACATTCTACACTATTTCAGGTGGTGAATATGCGAATCTTCTATTTGCCCAGTTTGGAAAGGCTAGAGTTGAAGCTGAACTTGAGGAATTCCTTAAGAAAGACTTCTTTGAACGCTCTGGTGGCGGAATTGGTGTTACAAGAATGATTCGGGCATTGAGACTTTCTAACCTTTTAGATGCTCCGGTTGTAATGCCATGTGAAGGGGGTGATAAGTGCCACCACCTTACCAAGGCAACCACGGAAACTGTCTCTACTGAGCCTGAGCCTGAGGTAGAGCCTGATGTTGTTTCTGATGATAAGCTAGTGTTAACTGAAGGGAGTCCTGAGGCAGAAAATTGCTGACTCTAAAAAAAAAGAATAACGTTTAATTATTATAAAGTAATGAAGTGTATTAACTACTTTAAATATATTTAATATACAGAGCTTATAAGGTAATAATAATGATTATCTAATTATATTAATCTCGGATAAAGGTACAGTTAATTGTGTTTCACTATCACCATCGTAAATAGTTATATTTATATTCTTTTTCATCTCTTTGTTGATCTTATCAATGTATCCATTCAAAATTTCTCCTGAAGGAGACTTCCATTTTATTTTTAAACCTTCTTCCACTTCATCCAATGATTTAGGAATAAATGAATCCTCAATGATTTCTTCTGATTTATTTGCATCCTCTTCTTTCTCAGGTTCAGGTTCAAAAGAATCCTCTTCTTTAGCTTTATCCTCTTTTTTAGGTTTAGCTTTATTCTCTTTTTTAGGCTTCGTTTTTTTAGCAGATTTCTTAGATTTCTTTCCTTTACTCTTAAGGAATTCTAAGTATTCCATCCAATTTTCAGTTAATTCAATGAAATCCACATCTGAACTATCTGGTTCTTTAATAATATTACCTACTTCAGCTTGCTCTTTCGGTTTCCAAGGATGCGGAGATTTAGTAGCTTGAAGGTTACTAAATAATGTTGATCCCCATTTTGTTGTGAAATCATCAGATACTATTTTTTCATATTCTTCCTTAGTAATTTTACCTTCATTTAAATACATGTGGTCTAATAAACTAGCAATCAATTTATTTCCATCCACTGGTTTTTTCCCTTTTCTAGTCTTTTTCTTTTTAGATTCTCCATCTATACCACTAATATCACAAATAGTAACAACTGCTTCTTCCATTTCAAGATATGGATTTATATTATCAATGAATTCTTTAACCTCAATATAGTCATCGTTTAATTCCCGAATTAAAGTAACATATTCCTTTCTAAGTATTTCCTTTGAACTTTCAGGTAGAGAATCTCCTTTTAAGTTTTTGAATAATCTATCACATTTACTTGTTTTTTCTACTCTTTTATTATAAAACTTCTGAATACGTTCTTTCTTATTTTCAATATTGATCTCATAAACACGTTTCTTTATGTTGTCAATTTCTGCTTCAAGTTTCTTTATTCTTGTTTCTTCTTTTGTCAATTTACCTTCTTGATCAATGTATTTATTTAAAACATTCAAGTTTATTCCTTCTTCCATCTTATTTTTTAATTCTTCAAGTCCATTACTATAGTTCAAATACTTCGGAAACTTAATATTTATTTTCATACCACACTCTTTACCAGTATCTCCACATGTTAAAGATATTTCTTCATATGTTTCCTTAAATTGTTTAGTAGATGGACAACCTTTACATGATATATATTTATCTTGCGCCGATAAGAATTTTAATTTTTCATCATAAAATAACCCAATACATTCTAAATATTCACTCATTATATTTATATTTAAATATATTTATATTCTTTATTATTTTTCAAATTTAAACTATATCCTCAACTCTTTTAGCAAATTCACTTACTTTATATTCATATTCTTGTTTGTTTCTATGTTTGTGTATCTTTCTATAATTTAGAATATATAATCCAATAAAAATAGAAAGAAGTCCAATTACATTTATAAATAAATTAAAAGTAAATATACTTTCAGATTCTTTGGGGACATGTTTAATTAATAGTTTTTTCTTTGGAGGAGGGGGTATCTCCACAATATTAGGTTTAAAATTAAGTTCTTTTTGTATCAGTTTATAATCAATTAATCGAGGTTGCATTATAAAATGAGTCTAAAATAGAATATATTATAAGATAAATTATTAAACAAATAAATTATATAAAATCATCGTTCCTTATACAAATTAATAAATATGTAATTAAACCAATTACCAATGTTATTAACCAAAACGGTAGAATCGTTTTATCACCACCACCAACACCAAAGTCTTTAAACTCTCCATTTTCTTTGAAAAAAAGTCTAGATTTTTTCTTATAAAGAATAATACAAGCTATGATAAAAATAAAAATAGCGACTTGTAAATTATTATCTATTTCAAACATTTATATTATTCAATATAAAAAATATTAATAACAATCTTCATCAACTAATACCCATTCAGAATATTCTTTGTCAGGATCATACATTAATCTAACATATACTTTTTCATTTTCTTTGAAGATTAGAAAATCTTCATTATTCTCTATATAATAAGTTAATCCACCAAGTACATTTTTTATAAAATTAGATAAGTTTTTACTTTTATTATTATTTTTAATTATTATATCTTTAGTTCTATGATTCAATGCAAAGGATAATTCATCGTATTCGGTTGTTAAATTTCTTGAGTCTACCAATATCTCTTTTATCTTTTCTTTCAAAATTTTTTCCCCCTTTTCCTTTGAAATATTCCATTTGTAATTTTTGTGAACCATTTTACTATTTTTAGATATTTTTGATAAAAAGAATTATTTTATCTAAAAAAATAATTCATATATTTTTATATTTTATTAATTGGAGCATCAAATATTTAATTACATATACATATGTTCCGGTGGTTTTCCAATATCCTCCTTACTTGTAACAAGAACCTTTACAATATCTTCTGTTATTTTAATAGGTAAAGTAAAATCCTTAATCTCAAAGTTTAATGACACTTTTTCAGCCTCAGTACCGTTATTACATAGATTATAGATGTTTATCTTAGATACAATTGTCTCAAGGCACCTCTTCAAGTTTCTAACACCTTCTTCTTTCATTGTATAATTTTCAATTATATAACGGATTGATTCTTCTGTAAATTCAATCTCTTCTTTTTCAAATAGATATGTATCTAGAATCTCAGGGATAATATATTCCTTACATATCAATAATTTATCATCTGGCTTAAACCCTTTAGTATTAATTACATACATTCGGTCTTTAAGAATTCTAT
>MDTC01170090.1_pt1 | contig 11025 bp, 6 predicted proteins | sample 811181 | NCBI WGS metagenome assembly MDTC01 (sample SAMN05326644, study PRJNA326480) | marine metagenome | isolation source: seawater | place: Pacific Ocean: North | collected 2011 | reverse complement strand
TGGATCAGTTGAATCATGGTAAGCGATGAAAGAACCGCCGTCAGGGAGAATCCCCATACTGGCGAAGTCGAATCTGATGTCATTCCCTGCTCCAGATGTGGAGTCAAGATCGCCCTGGCCTAGGTATGTTAGCATGTCTGGCTCCAAACTCTCTGAGAATCCTCGGACATGGTAAGCTACATCGACATCCGGGCCGTCCGCACTCTGGAATCTGACATTAAGCACGAAAAGATCGTGCACACCACTGGAGTGGAACTCCCATTCCTCGATTTCCGTAGCACTCTCTGAGAGATTGTACGTCCTGTTCTCCCATGACTCTCCCCCATCCCATGACATCATGTGCAACAGGGATGTCTGACCCGCAATGACGCAATGGAGGGCAGTAGAGGAGTCAAATGAGCAGTACTGCGATGGTAGGGAGGAGCCATTCAGGGTTACTCCAGTCCACCAATTAAGCGAAGTATCCAGATATGCATCACTGCCATCCAGGAAGTAACTTGGAAAATAGAGTCCTCCAGATGGGACAGGGAAAGCACGCATCTCTTTGTGGGGCTTTGTGAAATCCCACTCATGCCCCAGACTCACGGGATTAAGATCGACCTCCATGACATCGAGACTTTCATCTCTGTCAGGGAAGCCGAAGTAGTCGTAATTCAAGCCATCAGTTGAGATTTGCCCGCCTACGTTCTGGACCTGATGCCAGAAGTTGGAAATCACCAAACTGGCCCACGGACCATTGCCATATAGCCCCCCATTTATTGGTCCAATAACCTCAACCTGCCAAGATCGATCGTAGAATGGCTCTGGAGTTCTATTGAAGCACCAACTCCACTCTTCATCCTCAGCGTCATAGAAGAAGGCATAGAACTGATCCGCACCACTGGCACTGGGGTATGGGAACCAGCCCATCGAAATCAGGTCCCCGTTAGTCGCCTGAACAATGCTCCCTTCCCCCAGGCCCTCTTGCCCAGGTACTGTTGGTTTTGGCTCCAAGCAACCGATCTGTGAGAAAATTGAGGGTCGGTACTCTTGCCAGGTAATGCCTCTATCCTCAGACCAAGTTGGGTATTCGCCTCCGAAATTGAGAATCCAACCCTCCTTGGTGGCTGCCAAGTAGTGCTCGCAGCAATTGCCACCATGCTCATTTCCAAAGACCGTCCAAGTCGCGTTCCCCCAAGTTTGGTTCTTGACCGGGTTTGCTACAACGAAGTCCCGTGGATCCTCATGACCGCTAGGATCTATCAGGTAGTAGTCACGATCCCAGTCGACTCCCTCTTCCTCGGAGTAAACCTCCTCCAGACATCCCGGAAGAATAAATATCAGTGCGACAGTTAGAGAGGGAATCAAGCGTCTCGAACTCGGTGATGTCACACACTTCCGTGATGATGGTATTATATCGCACTTTCATAGAATTGATGCTCACTCAATCCTCCAAGAAGCACCATCGGCACCATCTTCGACAACAACCCCCATTTCTGCTAACTCGTCTCTTATTTCGTCAGCCCGACCCCAATCTTCGCTCTTCCTAGCATCCTCTCTTTCAGAAAGAAGCCTCTCGACCCTTGGAGCTATCGCTTCCCTATCACTATCATTGCTTTCCATCCTGGCTAGGACTTCAACATCCGTGGGTAATAATCCGAGAACATCTCCCGCGAAATCAGAAATCCAACTCACTGCACCTGCGATTCCTTCCTTGTCAGATCCAGATTGGAGCAGTCCTCGTAGCCACTTGGCCACTGCTTGGACCTCTACTAGTGCAATTCGGGTATTGAAGTCATCATTCATGCCATCTTCAAGCCTGTTGGCTGCATCCACTAGGTTGGGAAAGGCACCCCATTCTCCACGACCGTGCCTTGACAGGCCTTGTCCATAGCTGCTGAGGAGTCGTTCGTGATGATTCTCCGAGTCATCAATCATGACTTGGTTGAAGTCCACTGGTTGTCGGTACGGCGCGTTAATCAGAGTATACCTCAAGACCAGCGGTTCGACACTTCCCAATGCATCGGAGATGGTCCAGAAATTACCTAGGGACTTGCTCATCTTCTCCCCATCGATGTTTATCATACCGTTGTGAATCCAATACTGAACCACTGGATCATGTCCTAGACAACACTCAGACTGGAAAATCTCAGCCTCGTGGTGAGGGAAAATTAGGTCAGAACCACCTCCATGGATATCGAACTTCTCTCCCAGATACTTTAGTGACATTGCAGAGCACTCAATGTGCCAACCCGGCCTTCCATCGCCCCATGGGCTTTCCCAGAATGGCTCATCCGGCTTAGCCATCTTCCATAGAGCGAAATCTCGATGATCTCTCTTGCCAGAACCGGTCTTGTCCACTCTACCCCCTGCCCCTGATCTCACCATTTCCAGGGTTTGCCCAGTCAACTGTCCATACTTTTCCGGCGATGTGTCGATCTCGAAGTAAACCCCATCCTCGGCTAGATATGCATGGCCCTTCTCGATTAGAGTCTCTATCATCCCAATGATTTCTGGAATCGTCTCGGTAACTCGGGGATAAGCATCCGCCCTAATCACATTAAGGGAGTCCATCGACTCAAAATAATCGTCAATATTCCTATTTGCCACTTCCAGGAAGTCAATCCCCTCATCGTTAGCAGCAGAAATGATCTTGTCATCCACATCGGTGAAGTTCGTGATGTAATTTACTTCGTAACCACTCTTTCTCAGCCATCTCACAATTATGTCGAAGGAAATTGCCTGCCGGGCATGCCCAATATGGCTTGGCGAGTATGGAGTAATTCCGCACGCATATATGCCAACCTTCCCCTCCTCTATCGTAACCAATTCCCTCTTTTTTCGAGAACGAGTGTCGAAAACCCTCACTGCCACTACCTATTGACGTGGCACTTTGGACATCAACCCCTCGCTGCTTCGATAAGGCCGGAGAACAGTAAGTCGTGACCCTTCCTTTCCGGGTGCCACTGTACTCCAATGCAGAACCTCTTGTCCCTTCTCTCCACTCCTTCTATCAGGCCATCGTGATCTGCACGAGCAGAAACTTCCAAACTACCGGCATCAGAAACCCCCTGATGATGTAGCGAGTTGACAGTAAAAGAACTGCCCATTAGGCTGGAAAGGTGAGACCCTTTCTCCACTATAACGCCATGCTCAGTCGAACCTCCATTGAATCCACCGTGACCCTCATGTCCAGGAGTCGTGTCAAGATGCTGGTGCATCTTCCCCCCATGGACAACACTGAGAATTTGCATCCCTCTGCAAATCCCTAGTAGGGGCATGTCCCTGTTCATTGCCTCCTTGATTAGGCCCATCTCGGAGAAATCCTGCTCTGGATAGAACTCCGTAGTCATGGGCCCCGGATCTTCACCGTAGTTTGCAGGGGAGATGTCAGGCCCACCTGCCACTATTAGGCCGTCAATAGAATCCAGAAGTACCGTCATGTCTCCTGCTGGAGGGATGATTAGCGGCACTCCTCCGGCTTTGTTTACCATAGAGATGTAAGCTGATGGAAGTATTGCAGCTTCCCTTGTCCAATTCCCATATGATGCTTCCCTTACGAAGCAAGTAATGCCAATCACTGGCTTCATTCGACCACCGAGGACTCTCGAAGTAGACGAGCGTGCCTGAATGACCTTACTCCCACTATTATGAATGAGACTCCCACTTGGAGAAGGAGAAGATGTGAAACAATAGCCAACCACGACATTTCTCCAAACCCAGTTGCTACTCTGGCCCCTCCAATCGCCATGACTAGAGCCACAACCATGCATGCGTGCATGTAGTGGTGCCTGTTGGAGGGGTTTCTCTCAGATAGAAAACCCAGTACAAGCATCGGCATTCCCATGAATGCAGGAATCAGAGCTGTAATCGATGGGGGGTCCGCGCTTTGGACAAAATAAGCAATAACTCCCCATGAAGATAGAACCAATCCATTCATTATTGCAATACGAGGTACGCTCATCCCTAGCATTCTGAACTCTTCACTCATAACTAATCCTAGAAGAACGCACTAATGATTGTCACCCTCGGAGAACCTGCTCATGGGCACCGCTCAATTGGTATTAGCAAGCTTCTCTTGGACCTCGTTGTCCTTTGCGACTATCTGTTCCCAGAGAATCTCTGCCACGTCCTTCACATCCATCTCCGCTCCCACTGCGTCTAGCCCATCCTTCACCATAATGGAGCAGAATGGGCAACCGACTGCCACCGTGTCACAACCAGTCTCAGACAACTCCTTTGCCCGAATCTCATTGACGCGCTTGTCTGCTTCCTCTTCCATCCACATTTGAGCGCCTCCAGCACCACAGCAGAAAGAATCACGACCACTCTTCTCGGTCTCAACATCAACACCTCCGATTACATCCCTAGGCTCGTCTATGATCCCCCCAATTCGACCAAGGTAGCATGGGTCATGGAAAGTAATACTCTGGCCATTCTTCTCAACTCGGGGCAACCTCCCTTCCTCTTGCAATTTGGCTAGAATCTCAGAATGATGGAAGACCTCCAACTCGTCTCCTCCGTAATCACCGTACTCTTTGCCCAATGTGTGGAAGCAGTGGGGGCATGAGGCAATAATTCGCTTAACTCCCAACTCCTGGAAAGTCATCATGTTAGTCTCGGCGAGCATTTGAAACAGGTATTCGTTCCCAGCTCTACGTGCCGGATCACCCGAGCAACCCTCTTGCATACCCAGAATACCAACATCTAGCCCAGCCTCCTTAAGTAGAGAAATTGTCGACCTTGCAACCTTTTGATTTCTCTCATCGAAACTCGCTGCGCATCCTACAAAGTAGATGTATTCGGCGGGTTCGCCTATTTTTACATCCAGATCAGAAGCCCAGTCGCCTCTTTCGTGATCCCCATACCCATATGGGTTCGAGGCCGACTCTATGTTTCCCATTGCTGTATTGAGGACGTCAGGGTACTCCATCGTCTCCATCATTGCATTCCTACGAAGATCCGTTAGTTTGGGCACGTGCTCAATGTACAGTGGACAGACGTCTACACAAGCGTTGCATGTCGTGCATGCCCACACTGCTTCTTCGGTAATCCTCTGCATCATCGTCTCCTCCGGCGTCTCTCCAGACAGCAGAAGTGGTGCGTGCTCATTCGCATAGTCCCTGACGTCATGAATCACCTGCATTGGATTGAGCCCCTTCCCAGAAGCATATGCCGGACAGACATCCTGACATCTCGCGCAAGAAGTACATGACCACCCGTCAATTAGTTGCCTCCAAGTGAACTGGGAGTAACTACTGACCCCGAAGGAATCGATATCTAAGTCCTCAAGAGGGACCGCTTTGCCATCATCCCCCATAGCTAGGGGTCGCATCTTGGCTGCTGGTCCGGTGTCATGGAAGAATACGTTTGGTACCGCCATTACCAAGTGCATATGCTTGGAAAGAGGAATTAGGAAAAGGAAGACTGAGATTGCCAGCATGTGAATCCAATAAGAAACTACGACTGTTCCGTCCGCCAGACCAAACTCGCTGAACTGGTAACCAATAGGCTCCCAGAACGGACTAGGGTCTTCTTTCGACTCAATCATGAATGAAGTAGTCGTAATTGTGAAAATCAGCAACAAGATCGCATTTCCCTCTAGTTGCGACTTTCCCTTGAGTTTCTCAGGGGTGAAAGCCACACGACGAACCAATGCCGAGACGCATCCTATGAGCGCCATTGTGTATCCTAGTTCAACCATGCCATTCCAGGGCCCAACGACTAATTCAGGCAGTATCTCGCCAGAGAAGTAATTCGCAGTTGCTAGATCGAACATATCCGATGCCAGCATCAAGAATCCCCAGAACATCAGAACATGCATCGTTCCAGCGACTCTGTCCCTGAGCACCTTCTTTTGCCCAAGCCATCCTACGATGAACTCCTTTATTCTCGGACCCCAGGAGTCGAATCTTGAGTCAGGTGCACCAATCAGAACCAGGCGCGTAGCCTTCTGAACCTGATACGTGAAGAATCCTATGGATACAGAGGCTATTACCAGTAGGATCATCCAACCATCAAATGGCCCGTAAGTCTGCAGAAGGGGATGAATCATTGGTGCTCACCGGGGTTTACCCGTATCCCTCGCCTACAAACAAGACCTTGAAACAACCGCTAAACAGGCCAACACTCATGTCCTAATGTTCCAGCCATCGGTCATGCCGAGTGCCTTTGCTCCAGGAAAATGCATCCTCTTCGGGGAACATGCTGTGGTATTCGGTCATCCAGCCGTTGCCGTAGCAATAGATCAGGGAGTCAGGGTCAGTGTCGAGGAGTCCGATGGGTGGAAACTGGAAGGCTCACCATTCGAACCCTCTAAGCACCCTCATATCTCCCACATTATTCAGAATATCTTCCAGTATTCTGGAACTCCTCTTGACATTGACGTCGACAGTTCTCTCTTCTCGGCTGCGGGAATGGGTTCCTCTGCCGCACTTTCGAATGCGTTCGGGGCCGCAATGTATGCTCACATTAATCCGAATAAGGAAATCGATGCCGTGAAATTGGCTAAAATCGCACATTCTGCTGAGGCAAACGCCCAGAAGGGACGAGCCAGTCCTACGGACACAGCAACCAGTGCCCTCGGAGGATGCTTAGTCGTCTCCGGCTCCGAAGTGCCGGGAACTAGACACGTTTTCGACACCAGTCTGGAAACTCCCGAGGGATCTAGGGAATGGTCGATCAACACAATAGACATCCCCCGGGGAATCGGAGATGCATGTCTAGTGATTGGATACTCTGGAACTGGCTCCCCAACAGGACGCATGGTCGCCAAGGTTGCAAAACTAATTTCCGAAGACCCCGAAAGAATGGATGAGATGGAAGCAATTTCTAACATCACTAGGGCTGGATTAGCCGCTCTTTCAGCGGGAAATCTTGAGGGCTTGGGGATGGCCATGGATGCATGTCACGAAAGCCTGAGGAAATTGGAAGTCAGTAGTGCGAAGTTAGACCAGATGGTCAACGCGGCGAGGCCTCACTCGCTAGGGGCAAAACTCACTGGAGCCGGAGGAGGAGGTTGCATGGTCGCACTGACTCATGACCCAACCAGGGTTTCCGAGGCGATTGAAGTCGCAGGAGGGAGGCCTTTGGTTTCCCGACTGGGTGCCCAAGGGGTCAGATTACTATAGGTGCCAGGAAAAAGATTTCACATAGGAAAAACACTTCCCACTTATATTACCATTTATAAGTGGACAGACGGTCGACAACCTATGCTCAGCGATGAAGAAAGACTCACCGTAGTGAATGTAGTAGCCTCTACCAGGGTAGCGGAGGAATTGGACCTCCCAGACATAGCCATCCAGTTGAACTGCGAATACGAACCAGAGCAGTTCCCAGGTGTGGTATACAGGGTTGTTGAACCTAAACTAGCGATCCTGATGTTCAGATCCGGAAGGGCGGTTTGTACAGGGGGCAAGAATGAGGACAACATCCAGACTGGTATCGAGAGGATGATTGGTGATCTCAGAAACGCAGGTATTGAGACATGGGATCTCAAGGACGTCGAAATAGAGGTCCAGAACATGGTCGCAACGTACTCGCTATTCTACCCAGAGGACTACGGAGAAGTCGCTAGAATGGATGACATAAACACAAAGGTCATCGACGACGATGGCGGAATCAGGGCGGCTACTGACGAGGAGGTAGAGAACGAAGATCCACGGATCAGGGGCATTCTGAAGGGGGAGCCATTAGCAGCTCTACCCAGAAAACTCAATCTGAACAATCTGACTTTCCATCTACCCTTCGACAAGGTCGAATACGAGCCAGAGCAGTTCCCAGGTCTAATCTACAGGCTTGACTACCCTCGTGTGGTATGCCTGATTTTCGGCAGTGGAAAGATGGTAATCACCGGTGCTAGGCACAAGGACGAGATTCTCGAGGCAGTCGAGCAGATCAAGGACGAGCTAGCAGACCTCCTCTAATCGATGAATCAACGTTATTGAGCAGACCGGCATGCGAATGCCATGCACGCTGGCACCCGCGCTACGCTGATGATAGCAGTACTTGCACTATCGCCGCTAGCCTTTTCGCTGACCGCAGCAGACTTTTCCCTCTCGGAACCATATTCAGAAGCAGCATCGTTGCAAGCCAGAAACACAGGGACTGCTGATGTCCCAGAATGGCGGATCAACGACAATTGGATGTACGACGGGTACTTGGACGTGGCCGATTTTGTCGCAGGATCAGGAGTATCTACGAACGTGGAGACTCTAGAGGGGTCGCTCGACAGGACAGTTTCGGACATCTACTTGCACGACATAGGTGGGAGTGAGACCCTCGTCTATGAGGTTGAGTCGATAGGCGCTTACGAATCAGATGGTTCGATCGAAATCGATGGGAATGACGGTTGCCTATACGTCGATATGCAGACTACCGAGATTATCCGCGTCTCGGACTTGTCAACATATTCGCAGGATGTAGCGATTGACGTATACTTCGACCTTTGGTGTGTATCATGGCTTAGGGAGGACATCGGAGAGCTGAGCGTCGAGAACACGTTCGACCCCCCCCTGGAGAACTACGACTTCCCACTCTCTGTGGGGGAGGAATGGGAAATGGGCTACACCCAGGATACGGATTACAGCGGCTCTAGCGACTACGTCGACATACCAGATGACAGTAGCGACACAAATTCGACCAGCTGGGCAGTCGTTAGCCGAGGCAACTCCGGGGTTTCGTATCCCGGTTGCTACCAGTCATTCAACGTGACATCATATGACTCGGACGGAGACGAGGTCGGTTACAACTGGTACTGTCCATCCATTCGCGGGGAGGTAAAGAGCGCGATAGAACAGGCATTCGGATTCATCGCTGTCCACGAACTGGTAAGCTACCAACCAGTAACTAGGGGAACGGAGATTTCCATAGATATCGAGTATCCACTATCGCCCACTGACATAGAGATATCTGCATGGGTGAATGTAACGGAACAGGGCCAAGGAGTTGCTAACCAGGATCTGCAGTTTCGATACGAATCTGAGAACGAGGTACAGGAATTTACCACGGATGAAAACGGCTCCTTCCATTTGACCTTCAATTCTGGGGACAACCCAGACGATACCTCCGGTCCCGGTGAACTCGGAAGTCACGGTTTGATAGCTTGGACACATCTTGGAGGCCAGATAATTGGAACAAAGTCACTGGTGATTGACTCAGAGATCCACGAGATAGACCTGGTCGCTAAATCATCAGCTGTAACCGTTGAGAGGCTCCGCCCATCCACGGGCAACGAAGTCACCCTAGATCCATCAATTGGTTTCACAGCCATCTCAGGAGACATTCTGTCCTTCTCCGTTCCAGTTTTGAATCGCGGATTGATCCAATCCCCATATTCCACCATAGTTGTTAGTGCGCCAGACGGATCAGAGGTTTCGAGCACCGTTCCACCCTTGGGGAGCCTCCAGGAGGCTAGAGTTTCAGTCAACTGGACGGTCCCTGAATCACAAGCATTCGGAAATGCCTACTTGTTCTTCGAGGTGGACCCCCAGGAGGAGATCACCCAGGACGGCAACAGAACAAACAACATGGGGTCGTTCTTGGTTTACGTAGGAGCCCTTCCAGTAGCGATCCTCTCTATGCCAAACCAGGTACAAACTATTGAGGGTGTGACATTGGATGCGAGCATGTCCTCCGATCCAGACGAGGGTAGTGTTTGGTGCGAATTCAACATCGAAAAGGTTGATGGCTCCTTCGCACAGATATTCGACGATGATTGCATTGCCGAATGGTCTTGGGCAGATGATGGGGCATTTGCCGTTTCTGTTCTCGTTACGGACGAGGAGAACGATAAATCAACAGTGAATTCCACGATAATGGTCCTCAATCGACCTCCTGTGGTTACACTCGGCTCGAATGAGAACGAGGTGGTGGTCACTACGCCCATCACATTCTCTGTCATAGAAAGCAGCGACAATGACACCCGGAACCCTTCCTCGCCTGTGGAAATCCTCTGGGACTACGAGTGCTCAGAGGGGCAGGTCGGACAGTCATGCACAGTATCGCCAATGGAGGAGGGCGGTTTTACCATTGGAGTACTTGCAACAGACGACGACGGCGCGACGACCTTCGCAGAACATACTGTCCAAGTCACAAACATCGCCCCTTCTAACCCAGTCGCAGAGCTCTATCATGGAGAGCAGAGAATATTTCCCGATAGCCGAGGCGTATTCACGGTATTCGAAGGTGATGAGATCACCTTCTGGGGGCAGGCAGATGACTCGTCAAACGATATCGGAAACCTCGTTCATGTTTGGAGGCCAGATGCCGAGCACTATCCCGAGATCAACTCAACGAGTATCGGTGAAAGGAGCACACTCGCGGGAATATCATACAACACATCAGGCATGCATCTAGCAACACTGCAGGTCTTCGACGATGACGGCGAGGGTACGGAACTACTGATAGTCCCAATACAGGTTGCCAATGTAATTCCTGAGATATCCCCCATGACTACCATTCTTGGGGATTTGGAGGAGGACCAGCAGTTCACCATCAACCCAGAGGTATCTGATACCGGGAATGACTACGACTCCCTCGTCCAATGCTTCGACCTAGATCCCTTGACGGACGGCGATGCGGATGGCGTCCAGGATAATGACTGCGACGTACAGGGCGGCATCCTGGTCCACTCATGGCCGGATTCTTATTCGGCTCCAGGATCGATAGTTTTCCATGTCACGGACGATGACGGGGCATCAGAATCTCTCGAGTTCACTTTCGCAGTGTTCAATTCGCCTCCGGAGGCCTTTGCTTCGGTCAGCGCAATCAATCCAACAGAAGGTGACTTAGTGATACTCTCCGCAAATGGAACAGTCGATTCTCAAGCAGATATGGACTCCTTGATTTTCCAGTGGGACATCGACATTACCGATGACTCCGATGGGGATGGCAATCCCGCAAACGACGTCGACTTCACTGGTAGATGGATAGAGTTCTCCTATGATTCAGGGGGGTCGAAGAAGGCACAACTCACCGTTCTCGATGATAGTTCCAGCCACTCAGTCATCATGGACCTTGAGGTGGCAGAGAAGCCCGCAACGATCC
>MDTC01046184.1_pt1 | contig 11025 bp, 16 predicted proteins | sample 811181 | NCBI WGS metagenome assembly MDTC01 (sample SAMN05326644, study PRJNA326480) | marine metagenome | isolation source: seawater | place: Pacific Ocean: North | collected 2011 | reverse complement strand
TCTGCTGCCCTTCAATTAGGTCGGGTCTCATCATTCGATTGAATAAGCCTTCAATATTCTTATTATCGTTCAAAATAACACCGCCTTCCATGGTATATAATATAATATATAATATAAAATTAAAAATGTCTATTTTAATTATTTATTTTTATCTTCTATTCGGTATTTTTTTATTCCGAACAAATAGATTCCCTGAGTATGAAGAATTATATATTTTTGCTTTATGTTTTGCTAGTTTTAAAGTTGTAACAAATTACAGAGCTTGTTCAGTTGCTTACGCAGAATGTAAATTAAGGAAGGTTAAAAGAAATAAATCTTATGTCAATCAATTTTTAGATCCAATAATTGATGTTCGTTATTCAAATCATATATTTATTGTTCTACCATTGACATTAATGATATTCTATTATTATTTTATCACAAAGGGTCAATTAAAGAAGTTTCATCAGAAAATATTTAACTACAATCAACCATGATCAATTATGGACGTTTTATCTTTTGATATTGGTATTAAAAATTTAGCGTATTGTATCTTAACACCTGAGAAACATATTGTTGCCTGGGATATTATTAATTTAAATGAAAATCCTATTTGTGAAACCCATCTTCGGAAAAAGTGTGAAAAACAATCATCCTATTACAAAGTTGATAAAGAAACAGGAATAAAACATTATTATTGTTCGGCTCATCATAAAAAACATAAAGGTTGTAAAAAATTAAATGCGAATTATGATATTTTTCAATTATCAAAAACTTGTATGAGAAAATTATCTGATATTGATTTATCATCTGTAAAAATTGTTTTGGTAGAAAATCAACCAGCTCTTAAAAATCCAACAATGAAAAGTATTCAAATGATTGTATATTCTTTTTTTATGATGAAGGGTGTCCTCAATGAAGATAATCCTGTTAGTGAGATACATATGATTAATGCCCGTAATAAATTAAAGGTATATCATGGACCTTCAATTGAATGTAATATAAAAGAAAAATATAAAAGGAACAAGTTTTTAAGTGTAGAATATACAAAACATATGATTTTGTCAGAAGATGAAGTATTTCAAACAAAGTTTTGTAATTCAAAAAAAAAAGATGATTTAGCCGATTCTTACCTCCAAGGTATTTATTGGATTGAAAAATAACCTTTAATTATTTAAAGGGAAATATTCTTAGTTAGGATAATGGATATATTACTGGAGTCTCTACAAAATTATTATACAGATGAGAACCATATGGGACAATTATTGAGTATATTATGTGGAAAACAGAAAATTTCATTACGTATTATTGATTGGTTTGTAACTAATTATTCGAAGAAATACAATATTTATTATTTATTGTATAAGGATAAACAACAGAATATAATACGGTTTTCGGGTTCTGATGATGAATTTCTGAAACAATTTAATACTTATCATTCATATAAATCTCAATTAAAGTCATATTCAAAAAAAAGATTTGATCCATTTTGCAGAAGGGAACGGATTGAGTTTAACTATGGAGATGGAAAGACACTGAATACAACAGTAGGTCAGTTAAATTTTTTTAAATGGGCAATTGATAATTTAGTTGTGGATTACATTAAAGAACATTTTAAGGAAATTGAAGAAGATATGAATAAAAGTTATCACTTAGTAAAAAAACAGAAAAAAAATTCAAAAGAGAGGAAACAAAGACAAGAATTATCAAAATCAGCATCAAGGGGTTTAAGCGCTCATAACATTAAAGTTGTATTAGATTTTAATTAAGCGGACGACTTTACATTAACCTTACGTGTAACTTTCTTTTTCTTGGATGGTGGCGGAGTTGGAGTAACTACTTTTTCTTCACTATCATCATCGTCACTATCATCAATTAGATTATGAGTAGATGTATCATGCATTTCATCTTCATCATCCGAATCTGATAGAATGGCAAAATCCTGAAGACCACCTTCGGGGACTTTTACTTTAATCTGCTCTGCTCTCCAGGTACACCCGAACTTACCATTCGCTAACCAAATACCGTTACACTTGAGGACAGCCTTAACCTTGGAACCTTTCATTAGAACATTCTCAATACTAATGGGATCTTCAGTTTCATTATTCACATCATAAACTTTCTTTTGATTATCATAGATTTTACATAGGACCTTTCCATCTTTCTTGACAACCTTGAAACCAAATGAAGGAGGATATTTCCCATTCGGTTCCCCTGTTTCCGCATCAACAGAAACCTTAACCTGATGAGTATATAGTGATTCAACCGTATCCATTTTCATCTTAGCATTCTTGAACCATGGAACACGGTTCTCCATAGCTTTATCCTTAAGGAATTGATCAAACTCGCACATCTTATCATGAAACTCCTTTAAGGACTTATTATTGTCCATATCCTTCATAGATACCTTAATTTGATACTTCCCTGACTTATCATTATCTGCGAAATAAGACGGATCAAACGGGATATCTAGTTCAGGTGTTTGAATGTAAATTGGAGCAATTCCGTCCCCATAATTAAGGAATAGCATCTTTCCTCCATTATCAAGGGACTTCACTGTAGATAGCTTAACATTCGAAATGTCAAACTTGTTAGCGTGCATAACAGACATTCTCTGTAAGTTGTTTTGTGTTGTTGTGAGTTTTGTTGTTTTGTTGTTGTTTTGTGTTTTTTGGTTGTTGTTTTGGTTGTTGTTTTGTGTTGTTGTTTTGTGTTGTTGTTTTGTGTTGTGTTGTTGTTTTGTTTTGATAAATATTCATAAAACACAGTTTCAATTTTTGTTTTTTTGACAAGATTATGATTATTACTTAAATATTTTTTTCAAAGAATGAATTAATACGATGTGTATATTTTCATCTAATAATGAAGTTATTTGTAATAAGTGTGGGAAAGAGGAATATGGAGGATATTGTTATAAACATAAACGAGAACATTTAATTGGTGGAGAGAAGAATATAATTATATATGATTATTTTACAAAGAAACAATCGGATTATTTAAGATTTGATATCGTTCGAACATTATCTATTCTTTTCGAGAAAAGAGTCAATACGAAGTTATCCAAGAAAGAATTATTTCAACAATTATGTAATTTCTTTGAAATGTTTGATACATATAATACATCAAATAATTTACAAAAGATAATTCATATTCAAAGAGTTTTTAAGAATTATAGACAAACATACATTACTAAATTAAGAGGTGTTGGATTTACAGATCCATCTATATGTAAGAACGATACTGATTTTTTCACATATGATACTTATCAAGAAATGGATCCAAAATATTTTTTCTCTTATAAAGATCAAAATAACTCAGTATGGTTTTTTGATATAAGATCATTTATAAAGTTAATTGAATTAAGACAAACTAATCCATATACTCGCGATGTTATCCCGAATGAGAGTATTTATAGAGCAAATAAGTTATCTCAAATATTACAGTTACATTTAGAAAAACCATCTGAAGAGATTATATTTATTTCCAGGAAACAAAGAATTAAACAAAAAACAATTGATATATTTTCTAAGATTGAACAATTTGGTTACGAGTGTGATTTTGAATGGTTTTTAAGTTTACAAAGAAGGGAATTAAAAAACTTATATAAGAACCTTGAAGATATTTGGAATTATCGTCTACAATTAACTTATGAAATGAAATCTAGAATATCACCACCGAATGGTTTAGTATTTACAACATCTATACCCGAAATTATAACCATGAGTAAAGAAGATTTACAAGAATTAATTTTACAAGAAGTATTGAAGTTTGATGGAGCTGTATTAGATTCTGATAAAAAGTTAGGATTTATGTATTTCATCATTGGTTTAGGTAGTGTTAGTTTGAGTTGCCATAATGCTCATCCATGGCTATTATATGTTTGATATAAGACAATCAACAGAAAGTTATTTAAGTAAATATCAATCTACTATATTAGAATAGAGAGAAGTGCGGTAAAAGAAAAAAAATAAAAAGTCAATAGTAAGAAAAATGCCTGGAAAGAAAACAACTACTAAGAAATCAGCCCCTAAGAAAACTGTCAAAGAGACACCCCCTGTTAAGGAGGAGACACCTGTTGTTGAGACACCGGATGTTGTTGATTCGTGTTCTGTAACTGCGCCTACGGATTGTTGTTGTAATTACGATGATGATTTTAAGGTATTACAGGATCAACTGAAGGATGCGATGTCTCTGATTAAGGGTCTTGTGTCCCATGTATCTCGTCTTGAGAAGCGTGTATCAAGGGATCGTAAGGTTATGAATAAGAAGATGAAGGGGCGTGTAAAGCGCGAGGTTGATCCCAACCGTCCTCCAAGTGGATTTGCAAAGCCGGGTCCTGTATCAGATGAGCTCCGTTCTTTCCTAAAGCTTGATAAGGACGAGCTTATTTCAAGGACCCAGGTAACGAAGCGTATTACTGAGTATTGTAAGGAGCATAATCTTCAGAAGGAAGAGGATAAGAGAACCATCCATCCGAATAGTACACTTAAGAAGCTACTTCGAATTAAGTCTGGAGAAACTCTCACTTTCTTTAATCTTCAGAAGTATATGAAGGTCCATTATCCTAACAAGGAGGGTGTATATATTCATGCTTAGATAATTTGATTATCAATCGCGGTCATACGAAGTGTATTTTCCATAAATACTGGGGGCTCTGTAATATTATAAGATTTGTGTTTCTGTTTATTAATAAAAATAGGTATCCATTCTGATTGTTTTTTAATTATGATAAATCTATCATTCTTTTTTCGACAATGTTTTAAAAATCCTGGTAATTTTTGAAATAATTCGCAACGGATAATATAGTAAGCTAATACATTTGTATGTTTATTAATATCAATTGATGATCCCATTAATTTTGTATATTTGATAATTTTATTGGCTTGGATTTCGCAGAATAATTGTTCCATAGAAAGGTAGGTAATGAATGTTTTGTAAATATTTTTTGATTCGTAAGATAATATAAAACAATTCAATATGTTTGCCCATAATTCAGTATAGGCTTCATCTATGTTTATTTTTGGTGAAGTAATATTATATTTTTTTTGATAATAATGAATAATTTCATTTGTATCTTTGAGTGGATTAGGTTGTAATCCATGGATTAATTCATGGATAGTTACTTTCATAATTTCTTCTTTCCTCCATATAGTAATTACACAATCATCACCATTATTAGAACAAGATCCTGAATTAACATTATTTGTTTGTAATTGTCCATCCGAAGGCAATTGTTTCAACGCATCTGTTAGATAATAGTTTATATTAATATTTTTCTTGTATGATGGTTGAAATAAACTAATTACAAATTGTAATACGTGTTTTATATTATTCAAAAATTTAGTTTCATAAGAATTTGATAATATGTCTATAGACACATGAACATTCCCTATTTCGATGTTTGATATCGTGTGAAATGTTAATTGTTGAATATCTTCCATAATTATATCTGAAATGTAAGGAGAAATATGTGTTTGATGAGTATGTGACATTTCTTTATGGATAGATGTTTCTTTCATTGGAAGAATATCGAGTGAGGATAAAAAATCAAATAACTGTGTATATTCTTTGTCGTCTTTGACTGGATGTTTTATTTGATTAAATAAATATTCTTTTATTTTTTGAGATCTCATATATTATATACTTAGGGAATTAATTTAACAATTATTAATTTTCCTGTATGGTTCCCATTTTTGAAACCTAAATTTTGTATCATAGATGACTGTGTCATAAACGATTGTTTATTGGGTAAGTGAATAATATTATATTTATTCATTGCTGGAACAATATAATATAGATCATCATTTTTCCGATAACAATTCCGCCCATTCTTTGTATGGAGTTGAATTGTTAAATAGCATATCTTATTATCTATATAAATACAACGATTAAACTCCCGTAAAAATAAAGGGATAATACCATAGAATGTTTGGATCCATACTTGTTTTAGTTTATTTTGATATGAATCTTCCATAGATACATACATGTGTATCGTTTGGGATTGTTTCATACCTTGAATATAAATCCATTTAGGAGCTTCTACAATTTCTCGAGTATGGTTTGTATGGTTTGTATGGTTTGTATTCAATGATCGTTTGATTTTGGAAATTAATTGTTTGGGTAATGAACGATATAATAATTCCATGAATTTATATTCATTTGTTTTTGTAAAACGATTGTAATAAGTTTCTAATAAATCATATTCTTCTTCAGACAATTCAATTGGAGATAAAAAAGGTAATTGTCTATGAATATCATATCTTCTTTTTTTAATTGGATTTGATAATATTTCATATCCAGTTTGTATGTCAATAAACTTTTGAGGGTCTACATCTGGATTTTTATCTGGATGATAGAAAATACATAATTTATGATATTTTTTTTTTAATTCTTTTTGAGTAAAATCCCCCTGTAATTGAAATAATTCATAATAATCCATGGATTATACTGTATATATGTATGAATATTGATTCAATATAAATTATGTCTCTAAATGAATTCAATAATTTATATTCATAATCAGATAGTATATGTGTAATATTTATTAGTATTTTTGTTGAATAATGTTTTGATAATTGGTGTAATAGTTCTTGAAATAATTCATTATAAGATAAATTCATTAATTTAATTGTATTTGAAATATCTGTGATAGCCTTCATATTAAATGGACTTTGAAACAATTGTATACTTTGGGAAACAATTGTTTTGATGGGTCTATTGAGATGGATATCTTGAATATAATTTAGTTCTTTCAAACCTTTATTATTCTCTTCTTTAAGTTTGTAATGGATCATTTTATCAAATGAATGAGGATCTCTTATTTTTAGGAGAATTAGGTGACTTCTTAAAGGTTTGATAATATAATTTAATCGGTTTGTAATTATTATAAACCTTGATGTCAAGTATGATTTTTCAAAAATAACTTTCAATATATTTTGAAATGGACTATTCATAGCTTCAAAATTATCAAGAATTATATATTGGTAAGTATCTTTATAATAGTTATAAGATTTGACAATACTTTTTATTTTATCAATCATTAATTTTTTATTACCGATTTTACGACAGTTAAATAATGTATAATAAGAATTTGATAGATAATTACTTTTATCTAATAATAATTGGTTTTGAGTATCACCAAATAATTCATGTAAAATTGTGGTTATTAAGTGGGTTTTACCCGAATTTATAGGACCATAAATGATCGTATTAGTTAATTGATTTGTCTGTAATAGTGTAAATAGTTTATGTCCCAATTTATAATGAATAGTATCAAGGTAAGATGTATGAAAACTCATATATATATATTCACTAATTAGTTTAGTTTTTAATATTTTTAGATTCTTACTAATTATGGAAGTTATTATTAATAGTCAAAGTATAGATACGGATAAAATACAATTTAAGAAGGGGAAGAATACTACAAAAATATTATATGATATTAGTTCAGTATATATTATAGGATTGTGTTTTGGATTGGAATGTCCTTATTCCATAGATAAATACGGTAAATTAGAAGTTCAGAATAAACAACAGAGGGAGTTACTACAACGTATAGATCAATATTTGTCCATAAATCTATCTAATTATGTTTCTTTTTTAAAGAATGATAAAATACAACTCAAAAATTATAAACCATTTGTTGATATCAAATATATTAACATAAATAATATTAAAAAGATTGATGGATTTCATTTTGTGAATATTTTTAGTTTATAAATGAATATTTAATTATTAGTTACAACAAATAATGGATGAAATTAATTTTATACACCTACTTGCAAATCCTTATCGCGTAAAAAGGAATGAAAATAAATTTCAAAACAATAAAAATAATGAAATATTCAGTTTTATTAAAATGAAATATCCTCAATATATTGTGAATGACATATATAAAGATACTATTATACAAAAACTTGAAAAAACTTTGGTTGAAACAACCATTCAATCAACCATTGACGATATTATCGATACAATAGAATGCAATTCTTGGAAGAACACATTCGTGGAGATATAATTCAAGAATTACTTACAAATTATAGTTCTGACCTCGACCAAGAAAGATGGAGTAAAGTAATACAAACAGAAGTCCATCAGTTTTTTGAAACCTATGATATTACAATGTTCGGGACATATGAAAGGGTCCCATATAAGTTCTTAGAAATATTTGTCAAAAAATATTCAGGTAAGGAGTTTACTGTAAAACATCTATCATCTGATGAAGAACTAAATAAATGTTTTCAAATAAATCATTCACTGACTGATGCATATAAATTAAGAGCAAAGAAAGACATAAACTTTACAAAATGTATGGCTCGGATATGGTCAGAAGGATATGGTTCACAATGTAATCGTAGTCCTTTGGAAGGTAATTGTTTATGTAAAACTCATCAAAAAAGTTTCGATTCCAATGGGTCATGGTGGTTAGGTATGATTAATGAAGATAGACCTGAAAATCCAGTTCATCCGAGTGGGAAGGGTGGTTCTAAAGATGGAATACATTTTTGGAAATAAAATTAAATAAAATAAGAAATATCAGTATCGAGCTTTAATTCTTTATTTTTTGAACGAAGTATATCTATAATAATATGTTTGGGTATATTTCCATATATATGAATAAAGACAGATACAATAATGACAGGGATTGTTAAATTATCGTATCCAAGTATACAAATATTTTTTGTATCGATATGTTGATAAATATATTTTATGATTTTGGGTAAGTTTTGTTTTAATAAGACAAAATCATGTGAAGGCTCATTTAATTCAGAAACAGGGATCCTAATTTTTTCACATGAATAATTCTGCGAAACATAATGATTATTTGTACAATTGATAATAATGGAAATTTTATTATCATTGAAAAACTCAGTATTATTCAATTCTTGTAGATTACCAATCCATAACCCAGATATAATTTCAGTTATCATTTAATTAAAATTGAAAAGTATTTAAAAAGTATTTTCAAACATACCATTGAAATGTTGAGTGATCATTTTAATTACTTAGATTCTTTAAATGAAACACAAACTGTTGAGGAAAAATGTTGTGAAAAGAAAGAAAATATGACATCAGAGAATGGTGTTGTCATTTGTAAACAATGTTCAAATACAATTTATAATATTTGTGATAATCCTGAATGGAGGTTTTATGGGAATAATACATCAAAAAAAACTGACCAAACAAGATGTGGAATGCCTGTTAATTCATTATTGCCTGAATCATCTGTTGGTTCTTCTATTTCTTATAGCTCAAATAGTAAAACAATGCATCATATCCGTAAATATCAACAATGGAATAGTATGCCCTATAAAGAAAGAAGTCGTTATAAGATATTTCTTGAAATACAAGAAATATGTAAAAAAAATCATATCCCTGAAAAAATGATTAATGAAGCGAAGTCTTTATATACAATTATATCAACAACAAAAATATCTCGAGGCTCAAATCGTAAAGGCATTATTGCGGCATGTGTTTATTATGCGTGTAAAGAATGTGAATTTCCAAGAAGTTCAAAAGAAATAGCTGAAATGTTTCATATTCAAACAACTGTTATGACAAAGGGATGTAAAAAATTCCGTGAAATTATTAATCTTAGTAAAGAGGATAAACATAGATTATCAAAGGATGTTTCTATTAATCCACAAGATTTCATACAAAGGTTTTGTAATAAACTTAAAATAGATACGAAGTTTATAGATATTATTACTCACATTTGTGATGTCGCAATTCAAAAGAATATTATTTCAGAAAATACACCTCCTTCTATTGCGGCGGGATGTATCTATTACGCAAGTAAAATTAATCCATTGAATATTACACGGAAAGAGATCGCATCTATCTGTAAAATATCTGAAGTAACGATTAATAAATGCTGTAAAAAATTAGAGGCAGAAAGAAACTTATTTTGCGATGATGGATTGTATAGCGAAGAAGATACTCGCAATAAAGATTGATTTAACAAGTATCATAACCATCGTTGGTTGTCCTTCTTGAACATTAAAGAAAAATGAATTTGATTTGATAGTAATCATATTTTGAACTACATTTAGATTGAAGAATAAATATAATAAAAAGACTATAATTGTTTCTTTTGAACGAGATAATATCTCCATAACTATATTTGGTTCTTGTTTATCTGTATTGTTTTCTTCTTCCTCTTCTTCTTCTTCTTTTATTTCTTGTTTAACCTGTTCTTTCATTTCTGTTATTTGTTGTTGCATGTGTTGTTGTTGCATTTCTTCCATTTGTCTTTGTTGCATCTGTTGTTGTTGCATCTGTTGCATCTGTTGCTGTTGCATCTGTTGTTCATACATTTTTTGTTCTTGTTCTTGTTGCTGGATTAACATTTTTCGTTCTTCTTCACTTATTTGCGGCATTTGATGTTGCGAAGGAACTTGTTGTTGTTTATTATCTCCATTAATGTCGTTTATGATTGAATCAACCATCGAATTTTCATCTGTATTTAGACTATTATTTGATATATCATTCATTAATGCATCAATTTTTGTCCCCATGTTTATTTGTGTCAAATAATAAAAACTTATAAAAGAAACGCTAACTGAGTGACATAAAAAAAGGTTTCTGTATACAATTATTCAAAAAAATGTATGCAATTATTATTCCTAGAATGATAGATAAAATCATTTTTCTGTTCTCCATGTTTATTTATTCATAGATTTTTTCTAAGGATTATTTTCATATCACTTGTAACATACATTATTCCAATAGAAACACCAATTGTAACTAATAATACTTCCATATTTAAATAATCTTCTATTTTCATATAAAATGAGTTAGATAAAAAAATTAAAAGGATGCCGGATAAGATATAAAAGGAGTTTCAGGTCCCTTATATCCACCTATATATCTTATCTTAAATTTTATTTTCTTTTTCTGTTTTCCTTTATCTTTATCTTTATCTTTATCTTTATCCGTTCCTTTATCCGTTCCTTTATCCGTTCCTTTATCCGTTCCTTTATCTTTATCCGTTCCTTTATCCGTTCCTTTATCCGTTCCTTTATCCTCTCCTCTAATATCATCTTT
>MDTC01056938.1_pt1 | contig 11026 bp, 9 predicted proteins | sample 811181 | NCBI WGS metagenome assembly MDTC01 (sample SAMN05326644, study PRJNA326480) | marine metagenome | isolation source: seawater | place: Pacific Ocean: North | collected 2011 | reverse complement strand
TTCTAGATTTAAAATAAGCTGTTAGTAAATTCATAAATGGCATCGCTTTCTCCATCAACTTTTCAAGAATAACATCTATAACACCAGGCTGTGAGCTGATACTGAAAAGCAATTTTGAACGATTGGTATCTTCTAATACAAAGTCAAAACTTTTATCAATAAAGAATTCAACATCTTCGTTACTTAAACAATAATTTTCTTGAGGATATTTTTCAAGAATTGAATCAGCAATATCAAATATGATAGTTTTTAAAAGATCCTCCTTATTTTCAAAATAATTATAAAGTAATCCCTTAGAAATATTTGCTTTTTGAGCAATATGGCTTACAGAAGATGCGTGAAAACCGTAATCAGAAAAGACTTTAAATGCAGTTTCTAAGATGAGAGTTCTTTTCTCTTTTTTAATTTCTTGATTTTGTTCTAGGGTTCTTGGTGACATTTTTTGAATGAACGATTGGTCAAATTTAAAAATAAAAGGGATATAAAGCCTTACCCTCCTTTTAATTTAACCTCTGCACCTAATTTTTTTAGAAAAGAAGCTATTTTACTTTTATGATCTCCCTGAATGTAAATCTCTGTGTTTTTAAATCCACCACCTACTCCACAATGTTGTTTTAGCTTTTTAGCTAAATCCTTAGCATCATCATCTTTTCCAATAAAGCCTTCAACCAATGTGACTGACTTTCCGCCCCTATTTTTTCTATCAAGAAGAATATATAATTTCTGTTTATTGAAGGGAAGCGTTTCAACTTCATCAGAAAGTTCTAGGTAATCAAAATCTGGATTTGTTGAATAAACAACATTAACTCTCTTTTTTTTAGCCATTCAATTGTTATTTGGATATACATTAATATTTCCAGATGGAAGATTAATCATCTTCATTTCTAATTTAATAAAGTCTTTTAAATCTTTATTAAAAACAATATTTTCAGCAGGGCTTACGTTGGTGTCCCACTTTACAATAAAAGTGTAAATGGTATCAATTGAACCATTCTTATTTGAAAATGTTTGACCGTAGTTTAACTCTTTAATTTTTGTAAAATGCAACAAAATTCTTTCATTAATTTGCTCAAGATTTCTAGCCCTTTTATTGATTTTATTCAATTGCTTTTTGTAATTATCTCTTTGACTAGAAATTTGATCTTTTTCAATAGATATTGAGCTGATCTTACTATCCCTATCCTTAAGGTATTTACCTAAAAGTTCTGCTTCATCAATCTCTTCCTGAGTAAGATTATTTATTTTTAGACTAGTACCATCTAAATCATAATTTACCAATTGTCTTTGCCAGTCATCGATTCTATCCTTACTTACATATTCACCGCTTATATTCAAAGTAATTTTTGGACGTTCATCATTATATTCAAACTTTGGAATATCAACAATTCTAACTTTTTCATTAATCATAATCACTTTTTGTACATACAAATCGGCATTTTGTTCAAAAATTGACTTTTTAATCATACTAGAGAACTTAAATACACTAGGAATAACAATCAACAAAAGAACTGTAAAAACATATATTTTAACTTTTCTTTCAATTTTAGGATCCATAAACTGAACAAGTGGAAACTTTAATAATCTTAGCACCATAAATGTAGCGACACAAATAAAGACACTGTTAAGTAAAAACAAATAAAATGCTCCAATAAAATAGGACCAATTTGCTATTGCAAGACCATAACCCACTGTACAAAGAGGAGGCATCAGAGCAGTAGCAATGGCTACACCAGGAACTACTGTTAGTGTTCCTCCTTTATTTTTTATTGTTGCTGAAATAACTCCAGCTAAACCACCAAAAAAAGCAATCAAAATATCCAATACTTGTGGTTCAGTTCTGCTTAAAATTTCAGAAGTTTCAGACTTTATAGGAGTAATTAAAAAGAAAAGAAATGAAGCCAAAACACTAACTCCTACCATTACACCAAAATTACTTAAGGACTTTATGAGAACTTTAAAATCATTCGTTGATAATGCCAAACCAATTCCTCTGATAGGTCCCATAAGTGGTGAAATAAGCATAGCCCCAATAATTACTGCGGATGAATTATTAATTAATCCTATTGAAGCAATGATAATTGAACACATTAAAATCCAAATATTGGTTCCAGAAAATTCAATATCAGCTTTAATTGACTTTATAGTTTCTTCCCTATCAACATCATGATTAATAGAAATAAGCTCTTTTATAAAAACCTTAAATGAGCCAAATGCCTGGGTAAAAGAAACTTTTTTTACTTCGGATTTAATTGGGTCGTAATCAATTTTATCTTGTTCGTCCATCTTAATGTTAATAAAGTACTAATTTAAAAACAGTTCTTTAATTTTATTTATTGCAGCTATATTTTCTTTACTATCCAATTGTTGATAGATTCTTTTTTTATCTCTTGATGTTAAATGCCAACTCATAGATATTTCATTACTAGAAAGCTCCCCTAAAGCAATCTCAATGTATTCAATTTCACCAGGATATGAACGACTTAAGTCATCCAATAAATAATCATTTTTGTAGTCTTGAACTTTCAAAAGATTACTATAAATATTGGTAAGTGGAGTAAATAATTTTGATAGTAATGAACCCGTGTTTTTATTTTTAATTGCTGAATTTTTTTGTTTATCTCTAATTTGAACAATCACCACCCCGGATGTATTATCATGTATCCAATGTTTAAAGTTATCGATATAGTTGACAGAAGTGGAAAGACCAAAATTATCTCTCATCCCAGCATCCATAATCCATATATCAGGTTTAGTTGGTAATAACACCATGGGTAAAACATATGGAAATGTAGCATTCATCCTTAATGCAGAAGTAAATTTTAAATTGAGTGAATTATTATTATCAAAGAGGGCATTGTATTCAATATTTTCAAAAGCAGGATTATCATTCAAAATTGAGGTATCATTATGACACAAGTATGAAATAGGTTGGGAAGCAATTAACATCCTTCTACCATCATTTACCGTTGAGGGTGCAAAGATCATCATGGGCACTTTGGAAGTAAGCTCAGCATCTACATAGTCTGATAATCGCTTATTATTAAATACACCTAAATTTTTAACCATTATTTTTTCAAAAAACCATCCCCGATCTTTGGTATATTCATACATTCCATCATCAAATTTCTTGAACCTAAAGAACATGTCTGTTGTTGCTACACTAAATGCCAAAGGGTTCAATAAGTCACTTGAAATTCTTTCCTTCAAATCAAAAGACGAATAAGAAAAATCGGTGTCTATTTTTTCAAGATAATGTTCTCGGTAAAAACCTGCACCAATCATTCCTCCAGATGCTCCTGTAATCAATTGAGTATGATTAAAAAACTGCTGATTAGTTACACTATCCAAGTGACTCATAACATGAACAGTCCACAAAGCTGATCTTAAGCCTCCTCCACTTGTATTGACAAATATCATTTTTGGTTTTATCGAATCATGGTGATTTTTAGCTTTCCAATTTTCAAGAATTTGAATAGTATTATGATTAGATAGCTTTAGCCTATTTTCATCCTGATTTAATTCTTCTAGTTTATTATGATCATAAGTTACTTTACTTTGATAATTTAAACCATAAGCATAGTTTTTAAACTGAAACCAATGGAAATGATTTGACAAATAATTAAAACCCAAAAAACCTACTATTAACATCGTCAATGTCCAGCCCTTAAACCATGAATAGAAAACAGAAAAAATCATAATTAGTAATGTGAAAAGCAAGAAAATACTTGCTCCAGCTGGGATATTAAGCCATGAATTATCCCTAAATAATCCAATTAGAATAAAACTTATAATTAATACCAATTCAAAGTAAGAAGCATTGATATGATTTTGTGCAAATACTTTTTCAATTAGAGCTTTTTCGTAGTGCTTGGTACTTCTAGCTAAGTTTATACTGAAAAATCCTGAGAAATAAGTCTCTACGTGCCAGGTTTTTTTATAAATATTTACCCTAGAATTTTTTTTCTTATTTATAAAGTTGGACTCCTTAACTGTTGCCTTACTCAAATCATCATAATAAGTCTCCGTCTTTCCTGAAATAACATAAACATTTTTATTAAACTTAATAAAGTAAGCAATGGATATAAGATAGAAAATAACTAAACCAATAATTAGTGCAAATACTGAACTAATAACATCAAAAAATGACAATAATTCTTCAACTAACAGAAATTTAAATATCATAATTACATATACAGTTATGAAAGCTGTTGGTATTAACATGTTATTCAGACAAAACTTTAAAAATGGCCTGGAAAGGGTAGCTAAAAACTTAAATTCCCTGGAGAAAAGGATATAACTATATATGTGAAATGCCATGATTAATCCTCCAAGAGAAAAACCAACGATCAAAAATGACCAAAAACTTATTTTTCCAAAGTAAACAGGAGCTAGAAAAAGAGTATCTACTCCAAATCCAGCACCAAAATTACTAGTGATGTAAAGAAATAATAGTAACCAAAAAAATAACAATATATGATTTCTCTTAAAATGTAAAAGCAACAATTGTATTGGGAAAAAGTAAACTACTCTTGCTAAAAAGCGACTTTTAATTCTTCTACTCGAAATAGAACTGTATTCTGACATTTAGAATAATCTTTCTATTAAGATAATTATTTTTAGGGAATATTTATCGCAAATTCTTCTTTTGAGATAAAAATAAAAGCACATAGATTAAATGTATCATTCCACTAAATAAAGGAACCACAAAAACTGCAAATCCTGATAAATATGGCCATTGAGGCTCAAATTCAAAATTTAAAAGAATAAATGGGGAAATGACATACGCCAATTGAAAAATCAGATAAAACGTCCAGCCTAATTTAATTTTGAAATACATCAAACAAACCCCAACCATAGCAAGCACATCAAATACAATCCTAATGGCATAAAACTTAACTAACTGATCTTTAACTTCCTCATCATATCCAAAGCCATTTTCTTGCCAATACTCAATCAAATCTCTCAACCAGTCTTCGACTTTATCTATATCTATTGAGGCCTCAGCAAAAGCAAGACAAAATCTAGTATCTAATACAAAACAATATAGAAAACCAATAAAACTTAAAAGGCATAACCATTTTAGGGCGTTAAATTCTTTCATCTATTTCTCTAACTTTATATGTGAAGTATTGATTATTATTGATTTTTCCAAGCTTTATTTCTGTTATTAATGAATCTCTTTCAACAGATAGAATAACAGATTCATTTTGAAAATAGTTCAACCAACTATTTAAGTCATTATTTATTGCAAAACCATTAATTGAAATTAACTTATCACCAATAGCTAAGCCGGATAAGTAAGCAGAACTTTTTTCCAAAAGACTGTGAACTACTAATTTTCCAGATTTAACCGATGATTTAAAGCCATATCTAAAATTTAAGTTTTCGCTAGGGTTATTTTCATATTCCCAACCAAAAATACTAAAGGCTTTTTTAAGATAATTGGTAAAATCAGTATTTTTATAAATAAGGTTGTTGAATATCTCACTGAAGTCTGACCCTGAAACCTCATCCAACATATTTTTATAATCAATTTTATCGTAAGAAGTTTCTGAAGCTGATCCGGAATACAACCCTTTCATCACATCGTGTAGAGACTTTTCTCCATTAGTTTGCTCTCTTGTTTTAGCATCGCAAATCATAGCGATTAAAGCCCCTTCAACATAAATAGAAACTTTTCTTCCAGGTGCTCCAGTGACATAACCATCTAACCAGGTATCCCAACTGGACTCTGCCACTGAGTAATGATTTCTACCGTCATTGTGAAAGTGCCTTTCTAATAAGGTTTCTAACTCTTTAAAATAATCTTTCAAAGAAAAAACACCAGATTCATAAAGGATTCTATCTCCCATATAGGTTGTTACACCTTCAGTAACATAACCCAAATTGGTATAGTTTTCTTTACTAAATTCATAAGGATTCATTTGAGTAGGTCTGATGGACTTAACATTCCAAACATGATAGAGTTCATGAGATGATATTCCAAGGAATTCATTGTATAGTTTACTAAATACATCATAGGATGAACCCAATAAAATGACTGTTGATTGGTGATGTTCAACCCCATGATAAGATTTGTACGGAGTAATTTGAAATAAAAAATAAAACTCATGGTGTGGAAACCCTCCAAACATATTGATTTGGTAAGAGCTGAACTTTTTAAAATCATTTTCTACCCTATCCCAATCAATCTTAATTTCTCCTTGAAAACAAAAATGAAAATCTACTTCGCTTATCACTATTTTTTTGTATTTTAAAGAGGCGCTTGCTATGATTGGAGAATCTGCTAATTGATCAAAATTAGTTGCACTCAAACAATGATTATTTTTCTTTTTTAGAGAACTATAAATCTTATAATCTTTGGGAAGTTGAAAATTAATTTCATAGTTTAAATCATCTTCATCAACTGTATAAAACATACAATTTACAGGATTGATATAAATTTGATCAGCACTTAAATAGGTTGAACCAGCATTTAATTCAGCTGCATAATAGCTGTACTTGACAACAACGTGCTCTTGGTTAGTACAATTTATTCTCCAAGAATCTTTATTTAATTTATGAAAATCTATAGCGTTATTATGATTATCGAAGACCTTAAAATCTTTAATATTCTTTGCAAAATTAGCTAATTCATAACGACCAGGTCTCCAAGCAGGAAGCTGTAAATCAATAGTATTTTTGTGTTCAACATTAATATTAAGCTCAAAATCAATAAAGTGATTATGAGGGTGAACATAGCTAATAAAATATTTCATGGATCAAAAATAGGATTAAAGTTCTTAAATTCTTATTAGATATAGCCAGTTATTTATATTTGAAAAAAAATAAATTGAAAAAATTTGATGTTGTTCTTTTAACTGACCACAGATATGTGGCTCCCAAAAAAGAAAACCAGTATATAAAAAACGTATTAAAAGAAGATGGTATTGTTTTAAAAGCACTTGATAAATTAGGGCTTAAGACAACTAAAAAAGACTGGAATGATCCAAATTTTGATTGGAACTCTACTAAAGTAGCATTATTTAGATCTACATGGGACTATTTTGACAGGTTTTCTGAATTTAGAAATTGGCTTGATAAAGTTAAAACCCAATGCTTACTAATCAACAGTTATGATCAAATCAATTGGAATTTAGATAAACATTACCTTAATGATTTAAAAAAATGGGGAATACCAATTCCAAATAGTCATTTCATTGACAAAAACTCAAACCAATCACTTTTAGATATTATCAATGAATTAAAATGGAACGAGATTGTGGTTAAACCCACTATTTCTGGAGCAGCAAGACATACCTACAGACTTAAGAAAGAAGAACTAAATATATTTGAAAAGCAATGGGAAAAATTGATCAAAAATGAAGATTTCATTATTCAAGAATTTCAAAATAATATTCTAAAAAAAGGAGAATTAGCATTGATGTTATTTGGTGGAGAATTTACCCATAGTGTATTAAAAAAGGCAAAGCCTGGAGATTTTAGAGTTCAGGATGATTTTGGTGGTAGTGTGGAGAAATATCAACCAACTAAGGAAATGATAGCACTAGCAAAAAAAACAGTCCAAAAACTAAATCCCGTTCCAGCTTATGCTAGAGTTGATATTATATGGAATAATGATATGGAACCTGTCATCTCAGAATTGGAGCTAATTGAACCTGAACTTTGGTTTAGATTCAATGAAAATGCAGCTGACCAATTGGCATTAACAATAAAAGAATTTCTAAAGAATTCATCTTGATCAACAATTTAAAAGAGTTAATTTATATTTTCGTAGAAATATTTAAATCATAAAGAATGAATTACGATGTTATTGTATTAGGAAGTGGTCCAGGCGGATATGTAACTGCAATAAGAGCCTCTCAGTTAGGTCTTAAAACTGCAGTAATTGAAAAAGAATCCTTGGGAGGTGTATGCCTAAACTGGGGCTGTATCCCTACTAAAGCTCTTTTAAAAAGTGCAAATGTTTACGAATACATCAATCATGCTGAAGATTACGGAATAAAAGTTAGTAGTCATAAAGCTGATTTTAATGCAGTTGTAAAAAGAAGCCGAAATGTTGCTGAAAAAATGAGTGGTGGTGTTCAATTCTTAATGAAGAAAAATAAAATTGATGTGATAATGGGTACTGGAAAAGTTCAACCTGGTAAGCAAATTGAAGTCACAAAAGCTGATGGAAAATCAGAAACTCACACTGCAAAAAATATCATCATTGCCACAGGTGCTAGATCCAGAAATCTTCCAAGCCTAGCACAGGATGGAAAACAAATTATTGGTTACAGAGAAGCAATGGTTTTACCTAAAATGCCTAAGAAAATGGTCATTGTTGGATCTGGAGCTATCGGAGTTGAATTTGCTTATTTTTACAATGCAATGGGAGTTGATGTTACTGTGGTTGAGTTTTTGCCAAATATAGTTCCTGTTGAAGATATTGATGTTTCAAAACAATTAGAAAAAACATTTAAGAAAAAAGGAATCAGTATTATGACTAACTCCTCTGTTGAGAAAGTGAATAAATCTGATAAAGGATGTGAAGTAATTGTTAAAACAAAAAAAGGAGAAGAAAAAATCAATTGTGATATTGTGCTGTCAGCTGTTGGAATACAACCCAATATTGAAAACATTGGTCTAGAAGAAACTGGAATTGTTGTTGATGCAGGGAAAATTGTTGTCAATGAATTCTATGAATCCAACATTCCTGGATATTATGCTATTGGAGATGTTGTTGCTGGTCAAGCTCTAGCTCATGTAGCATCTGCAGAAGGGATAACTTGCGTTGAAAAAATTGCAGGTCATAACCCTGAACCTATTGATTATAATAATATTCCAGGTTGTACTTATTGTAGTCCTGAAATTGCTTCTGTTGGAATGACTGAAAAGGCAGCTTCAGAAGCAGGATATGAACTCAAAGTTGGTAAATTTCCATTTTCTGCCTCTGGAAAAGCGAGTGCAGCAGGACACAACGATGGTTTTATCAAATTAATATTTGATGCAAAATATGGTGAGCTTCTTGGTGGGCACATGATTGGAGCAAATGTTACAGAGATGATTGCTGAGATTGTAGCACTAAGAAAATTAGAGACTACAGGACATGAATTAATTAAAACTGTCCACCCTCATCCAACAATGAGTGAAGCAGTTATGGAAGCTGCTGCTGCTGCTTATGGCGAGGTAATTCACATTTAATTGCTATTAATGAGATTTAAAAGCTCTTGGTCAGATTTTCCAAAAGCATTTTCTAAATAAATAGAAGCATTCTTACTCAGCTGATGGTCTGGATATAATGATATCAGATCTTCATAGGCAAGTCTTGCGTTGTTTTTATCTCCTATAATATTATCTAAAATCCTTGCCCTATTGTGTAAATAAACTGGTGCATTTTCACTTTTTGGAAACCTCTTTTGAGCTTTATAAAAATAGCTAGCCGCGTCCTTATATTGTTTGGCTGCCTCTGCACCAGTGGCAGCACATTGCAGAAGAAATTCATGCTGCTGATAGTTGAAATCTGATTGATTGTCAATATAAAGCTCTAGTGCTTTGTTTTTAATAGCATTGCCTAAATCAACTATTTTTTCAGCATTTGACGGTATGGTATTAATTAATGAATCATTGAGATTTTGAAGATGTTTGAATTGATCATTTGGAGTTAATTCTAAATTTTCTTCTTTCTTTTCAGTTTTACAACCGATTAGAATTAGAATAGAACAAATAAATAATACTTTTTTCATCTTTTTAAATTTGGGAATTTCATTTTATAATCTACATCTACCTTTCCTTTACTAATATCCTCAAGTTTTCTTTTTAATAAACGTCTTTTTAATGGCTTCAAATGGTCAGTAAATAATATGCCTTCAATATGGTCATACTCATGTTGAATAATTCGTGCAGCTAAACCAGTAAATGATTGCTCGAAAAAGTTCCAATTTTCATCAAAATAACTAATTTTTATGGTTGATTTTCTTTCAACATCTTCTCTTACACCAGGGATACTTAAACAACCTTCAGAAAAAGGCCAAAGATCTCCTTCTTCATGTTCGATTATAGGATTTACGAATACCTTTTTGAAATCTTTTAAAATCTTTAATTTTTCATTTAATTCCTCTCCTTCCTCAGGCTCAGCAAAAGGAGAAGCATCCACTACAAATATTCTTAATGATTTACCAACTTGTGGTCCAGCCAAGCCAACTCCACTTGATGAATACATGGTTTCAAACATATTATCAACTAAACTTTTAATATCAGAGTTTTCGTCAATTTCTTCACATTCTTTTCTCAGGACAGGCAAGCCAAAGGCCATTATTGGTAAAATCATGCGGCAAATATAAAATGATTTATGATTCTAGAAACAGTTGATTAATACTCAATATCTAAATTAAATTGTTCCTTTAATAAATGAAGATCAGGATTATTTTCAGCCATTAGAAAAAACCGCTCCTTGCTAGTTAACTGAGATAATTTGGGCTCACTTGGAGATGTAACTTCAAGATTTAGTTGAATATGACCATTATTAAGTTCAGTTCTGAGATAGTCAAGTAGAGGCTGACTTTCTTTATGAAGTTCCATTTTCTGAACTTTACTGTCAATTATAAAATTTATTGAAAAATCTTTGTTCAATAATGGTTTGGACTTCGAAAGTGTAGTATGTAAACCTATTTTACCCTCATTTTTTCTTAGGTCTGCAAAAGCAATCCATTTTTCTTCAAGTAATGTTTGTGAGAATTTCGATGAAGATAAATTTTGTTCTTCTTTTTTTTCAGAATCAGACTCGCTTTTTTGATTTATTTTTTGACGAATTCCAGAGATTGAAGAAGTAAGAGATCTTTTTTTAATTTTTAAATTATGTTTTGGACGAATAATCTGGTTAGTTTCAACTTTAGGATCTGTGTAAGCTTTTACAACTTCTTCTTGATCAGCTGAATCAGACTTTGTTTCAATTTGATAAGATGGTGATGGAGAAGAATTTTTGAGATCAAAAAAATCAGGTGAGATAATTTCTATTTTTTTAGACTTTTTTTTTTGAATGCTC
>MDTC01050166.1_pt1 | contig 11026 bp, 8 predicted proteins | sample 811181 | NCBI WGS metagenome assembly MDTC01 (sample SAMN05326644, study PRJNA326480) | marine metagenome | isolation source: seawater | place: Pacific Ocean: North | collected 2011 | reverse complement strand
TTATCATTTTTAAATATTTCTGAATTACCATTACCTTGATGAACATCTAGATCGATTATAAGTATTCTTTTTGTGTACCCTTTATTTTTTAAGTAATTGGCTGCTACAGCTACATCGTTAAAGACACAATAACCAGCACCGCAGTCAAATGTAGCGTGATGGCTGCCTCCAGCAGTGTTACAGGCAAGTTTATAATCCAAAGCCAATTTGCTAGCTAAAACTGTTCCACCAGTTGCAACAAACGATCTTCGAGCAACGCTGTCGTTAATAGGAAAGCCAATTTTTTTTTGAAGCTTTTGATCTAAAGTTTTATTTTTTATATGATTTATATATTCTAGAGAGTGAGATAATTTCATTGTATCAATGGAGCATTCCTTAGGTATGTGAAATTGTCTTACTACACCTTCTTTTAATAAATATTTTGCTAAAGCTCCAAATTTTTTTATCGGAAATTTGTTATCATCATTAATTTTGGCTACGTAGTCAGGGTGATTAACAACAGGCAACTCCATTAAAAAAAAATTTATCTTTCAACACACATTGCAATACCCATGCCACCACCAATACAAAGAGTTGCTAAACCTTTTTTTGCGTCACGCTTAATCATTTCATGTATTAGAGTGACTAGTATTCTAGTACCTGATGCTCCAATAGGGTGTCCCAGAGCAATGGCACCACCATTTACATTTACCTTCTCCTCTGGAATAGAAAGTGTTTTCAACACTGCCAAACTTTGAGCGGCAAATGCTTCATTAATTTCAAATAAATCTATGTCTTTAATATCCCATCCTGCTAACTCTAGCGCTTTTTTTGATGAAGGAATCGGTCCAGTTCCCATCAGAGCAGGATCTACTCCACAGCTAGCCCATGATTTGATCGAGACTAATTTTTTTATATTTTTTTTATTAGCTTCTTCAGAGGACATCAACGTTACCGCTGCAGCTCCATCATTAATTCCAGAGGCGTTACCAGCAGTCACAGTTCCATCCTTTTTAAAAACAGGCTTTAACCTAGATAGAGCATCGAGATTTATCCCCTCTCGAGGGTGTTCATCTATATTAAATTCTACATCAGCCTTTTTTGATTTTATTTTGTAATTAATTATTTCTTCTTTAAATTTATTTTGCTTTTGGGCTTTAAGCGCTTTTTCTTGTGATTTTAAAGCAAATTTATCTTGTGCCTCTCTGGTAATTTGAAATTTCTCGGCAACATTTTCTGCAGTGATGCCCATGTGATATTCATTAAAAGCATCCCATAAACCATCCTTAATCATTGTATCCACTAACTCGGCGTCACCTAACTTTTTACCATCTCTTAAATGTATCGCATGAGGCGCTAGGGACATGCTCTCCTGGCCACCAGCAATCACCACCTTGGAATCACCAGACTTAATACTTTGGAGACCTGACACAACAGACCTTAATCCAGAACCACAAACTTGATTAACAACAAAGGCTGGCGTCTCTTTAGGAATTCCTGATTTTATAGCTGCTTGTCTGGCTGGATTTTGCCCAGTGCCACCGGTTAATACCTGTCCCATAATTACTTCATTTACATCCTTTGCTTTTAAAGCAAGATTGTGAATATTTTTTGAAATAACTGAGGAACCCAGATCCTCTGCTCTAGCATTTTTTAAAGTTTTACCGAGGGAACCAACTGCAGTCCTCAAAGCAGAAACTATATAAACCTGACTCATTTAATAAATCTATATGTTTATAAAAATTTATCAATTTGATTTTTCAAGTGCACAAATTCTTGAAAGACTTATTAAAATACCCATTATTAAAAATAGATAAGTTGAATTCCCAGTCGTAAAAAAACTTCCAGTGCTTTTTAGGGGAAATATTTCTATAAAAAATAAAAAAATAAAAGGGATAATTATAAAATTTTTCTTTTTGGAAAAATATAAACCTCGGTTCTTAATAAAATTATCATATAAAACTAGTAAAAAAATTATTGAAATAATAAGAAAACCTAAAATACCTGTCTCAGTTAATATTTCAAAATAATAGTTATGAGGATGCATATTACAAATAAAACCTGAACTACGATCAATATTAGAACGGTGATGACAGTAAAATCTAAAATTTTTTATACCACCACCTATATATTTGTTTAATTTCCATGTTTCATAAAAAGTTTTAAATTCACTTATATAAGCTGATTTATGAGTAGTTCTCTCATTTTTATTAAACACAACAGATACCATCTCGCTAGATTCTTTATATAAATTTAAAAAATTGTATTTAATTTGAGAATTAAATTTTATAGCTATAAACAATATTATTGTACTAAATAAAACGAACGGAATTAAAAATTTTCTAGTTTCTTTTAAAAAAATAATTATCAAACTAATCATAAATACATAAAGCAATAATGGCATTCTATTTCCTGAGAAAATTATGCCTAATATAAAAATTGAAGCAAGAACGGGAATTAAAAATTTTGAAAATTTTTTCAAATTATCGGAGAAAAATATTGGAAATAAAAAAAACGTGAATAAAGAAAATTTTTGAATAAATCCTCCTGCTATTAACTCATTACCAAAAGGTCCACCAAGCTTTCTTCCTTGTCCAATAGTTTCAAAACCAAAAATATCTGCCCCAAAGTAATATTGGTAAAAAATATCAAAAGAAACAAATAGTGAGGAAAACGAACTTACATAAAAAAATAACTTTAAATTAATTTTTTTATTTTCAATTAAAAATCTAAGAGCAAAGTATAAAATTAAATATTTTAAAAATAGAATTGATTTAAAAGGAAAACCAAACTGTCTAATAATATTTTCCAGACTATAAAAATAATAGTTGTAGAAACCGGTAAATAAAATAATAACAAAAAAAGAAATAATTAACTTATCTAACAAACAAGTCTTAAACTTTAAAATTTCTTTCCAGTAAAAAATATAAGTACATGCGATAATCAATATTACATTTATATTTATAATCATGTTTCCAGCTATAAAACTCAAAGGTATTATTGCTAATAAAACACTGAAGAAATTAGTTTTAAAAAAACTTAATATTGAAAAAAAATGCATAAATATAAGAACTGTGATAATTGATTATATCATGAAATTAAAAAAAAAGATTAATTTGTCAATTAATTTTTTAAAACGCGCCTGTAGCTCAACTGGATAGAGCGCTTGGCTACGGACCAGGAGGTTCTGGGTTCAAATCCTAGCAGGCGCACCAATTATATGAAAAAAATAAAATCAATAAGTATTGTCTTCCCGCTCTACAAAGATCGAAGAACAGTAAAAAAAATGATTTTTAAAAGTCTTGGAATTTTAAAAAAATTAAAAAAAAGAAGTGAAATTATTATTGTTGATGATGGTTGTCCCGAAAAATCTGGCTTATATGCCAAGACGTTAGCTAAGAATGTAAAAAATATAAAAGTAATATTTCATAGAAAAAATTTAGGATACGGAGCAGCAATAAAAACTGGGCTTAAAAAATGTAAGTCTGAATGGATTTTTCAAACAGATGGAGATGCTGAGTATGATGTTAATGATCTAGTAAAGCTAATAAAAAAAGCAGGTAGGTCAGATTTAGTGATTACGTACAGATTTAAAAAGAAATACAAAACCAGTAGGATAATTATTTCATGGATTTATAACGTGATTTTGAGAATGCTATTTCATACCCAATTTCGAGATATTTCAACAGGATCAAGATTAATTAAAAAGTCTATACTTAAAAAAATAAATTTAATTTCCAATAGTCCCTTTTTAGGTGCAGAGCTTGCAATTAAAAGCAAGTATAAAGGTTTTAAAGTTAGCGAGGTTGGTATACATACTTACCCACGAACTTTTGGCAGAGGATCCTCAGTAAGTTTAAAAAATATATTTCTTACTATTAAAGAAATGTTAAAATTATTTATTAAAATAAAAATTTAGATGAATAGACAATATACCGAAGGCAAAAAATTTACTTCATTTGATAAGTCTTTTTCTTCAAATATTATTTTTTCTGAACCTGACAAATATAAGCTTTTAGAGGAAGTCTCTTATAAATCAAACAATATAATTAATATGGGCTCAAATTTGTCTTATAGTCCACTGGGTTTTTTTAAGAATAGCTTGTCAGTAAATATCAAAAATTTTAATAGAGTGCTTGAATTTGATAGGGTAAAAAAAACAATTACAGTAGAAGCAGGGCTAACATTAATTGAGTTGTTAGATTTTACCATAAAGCACAATCTGTGGATTCCACAATTGCCGGGATATCCGACAATTACTATTGGTGGAGCGGTGGCTGCTAATTCACACGGAAAATCTTGTGCTATACATGGAACAATAAGAAAATCAATAAAAAGTATTTTATTATTTCACAAAAATCACGGTTGGATAAATTTATCTGAAAGTGAAAATAAAGATATCTTTGAACTTACAATTGGAGGCCTCGGACTAACTGGGACTATAGTAAGTGTTACTTTTAATTTAGAAGATATGCAAAGTTCAAATTTTATTACTCAAAAAAAAAAGGTAAACTCTATTAATGAGAGTAAAAAAATTATTTTAGAAGATAACAAAGATCTATCATATATTTATACATGGAATAGAGCGGATAACTTAAAAAGTTTTGGAGAAGGCATTGTTTACAAAAACTATATGGACAAAACACCTAATACTTTCAAGAATTTTAAAAAAATTAAAAATAATTTTAAGCCACATTTACTCCCGTTGTGGAATAAATATTCGATTAAAATTGTAAATTTTTTTTATTTAAAACTAAATCAGTTATCAAAAACTAAGCAAAAAGAAAACTTCTTAAACGTTATTTTCCCTTTCTATGGCAATGAGAGTTATTTTAATTTTTTTGGTAAAAAAGGATTTATTGAAAGCCAATTGTTAATTGACGAAAAAAAATTAGATGCATTTATAGATGAATTTAAAATTTTATTTAAAAAATATGAACCAACTATTACATTATTTTCTCTAAAAAATATGAGTGGAAAACAAAAGTTTTTAAGGTTTGAAGACGATAAGATTTGTATTACTTTTGATTATGTTAACAATAAAAAAAATTTACTTTTTATGTCAAAAGTTGATGGCTTGTATAATAAATACGATATATTACCATCAATAATAAAGGACTCTAGAATAAGCAACGAAACATTTAGAAATAGTTATAAAGAAGAATTTTTTAGATTTAAAGAAGCACTAAATAATTTTGATAATAAAAGAATTTATCAATCTGAAGTATCAAATCGTTTAAAAATATGAAATATTTAATTATTGGCGCCTCATCAGGTTTGGGAAAAGAATTAGCAATAAAATTCGCTAAAGAAAACAATGACCTAGTCATTGTATCAAGAGATGAAAGAGATCTTAATGCAATAAAATCAGATTTAGAGACTAAGTACGAAGTAAAAATAGATGTTTTAACTCTAGATTTCTCTTCCATCGAGGAAATTAATGATAAACTACTTTCAAATCAAAACTTAATCAGTAATTTAAACGGAGTAATTTTTCCTATTGGAATGATGTTTAACGAAGATAATTCTAATTTAAATTTGGACGGAATGAAAAAATTAATTTATGCTAATTTTATTTCAATAGCTTACACAATTCAAAAGTTAAAAGAAAATCTCATTCAAAAAAAAGACTCTTGCATAATAGGCTTTGGTTCAGTTTCAGGGTTTATTGGAAGAGGCATAAATGTTACGTACGCAGGAGCGAAAAGAGGATTAGAGTCATACTTTGAAAGTTTGGCTTTTGATAAAGATTTACAACAAGCAAATATACAATTTTACACATTAGGTTATTTGGACACTAATTTATCTTTCGGAAAAGATCTTAAATTACCTAAATCATCGGTAAAAAAGCTATCAAATATTGTTTATAAAAATAAAGATAATAAATTTAAGAAAGTATATTACCCTAGTTATTGGAAGCTAATTCATTTGATTATTAAAATGATACCTTTTTCAATATTAAGAAAATTAGATATTAAATAATCAAATGAGTTTCTTTGCTAAATTTAAATTACCGCTTATACTTTTAGTTGGAGTGTTAACAAGAATATTTGCTCTCTATTATTTTAGAGATACTTTTGTGGCTAATGAATGGGGAATAATGTTAGAAAATTTAGAGCAAAATAATATTCTTAGCGTTCATTCTGTTCAGGGTGTGCCAGTGCCAAATATTTTTATGCCTCCTCTTTATCCAATATTTTTATATTGCATAAAATTTTTTATTTCTAATATTGATATTTTCTTATGGACTGTTCAATACACCCAATTAATTTTTGCAATAATTTCAATTTATTTAACTCATAGAATATTATTAGAGTTTTTTTCAAAAAACATTTCTTACATTGGAACAATTATTTTTACAATTTTCCCATTAAATGTTTATGCTGTATCTCAAATATCATCAGCAACTTTACAAATTTTATTATTTAATATTTTTCTTTTTTCCTATTTAAAAATTTTTAAAAAACTAGGTTTTAAACATATTTTTATATTCTCGATTTCTGCTGGACTATTAATGCTTCTTAGGGGGGAATTTTTTATTTTTGTTATATTATCAATTTTTTACCTATATTTAAAAAAAAAAAATTTAGCAAAAATAACTTTAATTTGTATGTTATGTTTATTAACTGTTTCACCTTATCTTTATAGAAATTATAATATTTTCGGAGTTATCACTATTACAAAATCTGCTGGGTATAATTTACTTAAAGGAAATCACCCAAGAACTAAAGTCGAAGGAACACCGATGTTTTTAAATGTAGAAGAAGTGGTGCCAGAAGTAAAATCAGAACTAGATAAATTAGTTTTAAATGGACCAACCCAAGATTATGATTTGGCCCAAGACAAAATATTATTTAATCAAGCAGTAAATTTTATAAAAGAAGATCCTCTTAAATATATTAAACTATACTTTCAAAAAATTTTCTCTTTTATTTTAATAGATTTTAATGCTAACTATAAAAACTATTATTCGCTTTTACATATTGCTCCTAAAATCATAATAGGCTTAACTACAATAATTGGAATTATTTTATCTTTTAAATTTAAGATTAGTGCTTTAAATTATGTTTCATTGTATTATTTCGCCAATATAGGACTTTTTTCAATATTTTTTATTTTACCTAGATACAGTTTATCGTTATTAATTATACAAGTTATTTTAAGTTTAGTTGTAATAAAAAAAATAAAACCAAATTTTTAAAAATGAAATTATTTTCTAATTTATCTTTAAATAAAGCTGTAATTTTATTTTTTTTGTTAGTTTTTTTTATTTTAATTTTATTTACAATTATCTTATAAATAAATTATTAGTAAAAGAATTGTTCCCAAAAATATCCTATAGATAACAAAAATTTTCAAGCTAAATTTCTGTATATATTTTAGAAAATATTTAATCGTAAAGTATGAAAAAAAAAAGGAAAGGAATATTGAAATTAAATTCATTATTGAAAAATTTATATTTTGTGAAGTAGCTAGATTGTAAAAACCAAAAAGTGATACAGCCCCTAAAGTTGGAATCGATGTTAAAAAAGCGATTTTTGCAGAGTCTGACCTTTTAAACTTTAAAAATCTTGCCGCTGTTATTGATATACCAGATCTACTTACACCTGGAATTAAAGATAATACTTGTAAAAATCCAACAAAAAAAACTGCTTTATAATTAAAATTAACTTTAATTTCTTTTTCTAATTTAAAGCAATCACTTATATACAACAGTATTCCAAAGACAATTGTAGTCCAGGCGATAGTTTCAATATTTCTTATTTTATCAATTATATTAAATTTGATTAAAATAAACCCAACAATCATTACAGGAAATGATGTAAATAAAATTTTAAGTAGTAGCTCTTTATTTTTTACAAATTCTATTAGGTATTTATTAAAATAAACTACAACAGCAATCAAAGAGCCTATGTGTAAACTTACGTCTATAGAGAGACCTCGATCCTCGAAGTCAATATAATTAGCAAATAGATATAAATGTGAAGAAGAGCTAATTGGCAAAAACTCTGTTATTCCCTGAATAATTGATAAAATAAATATTTCAATCACTGCAGGATGTTAAAATTAAAGGTTGTTTTTTTATTGGCATTCACAAATGCATATCAGGTATGCAAAAAAAGACATTAATTTTCTGGACTTTTTGTATTAAAGGTAAATATTATTGACCCTAAAATAGTATCTTTAAGCGTATCCATAACTTATTTAACTGATTAATGAATAAAAAAATGCTCCAGTTTGTAGATGTTAACCAGGAAACACCTGAAAAAAGAGATACACGGAAAAGAAAAGGTGACTTCAATGAAATTTACGAAGACTACATAACTAATAAAGCAAGAGAACAATCAAGCAGATGCTCTCAATGCGGAGTTCCCTTTTGTCAAATTCATTGTCCTTTAGGAAATAACATTCCTGACTGGCTTAAGTTGACTGCTGAAGGTAGATTAAAAGAAGCTTACGAAGTTTCTCAAAGTACAAATAATATGCCTGAAGTATGTGGCAGGATATGTCCTCAGGATAGACTTTGTGAGGGCAATTGTGTCATTGAACAATCTGGTCACGGAACAGTAACAATTGGATCAATAGAAAAATATATAACAGATACCGCTTGGGATAAAGGTTGGGTAAAACCTTTTAAAGTAAAAAAAGAATTAAAACAATCAATTGGTATCATAGGTGCCGGACCTGCAGGAATGGCTTGCGCTGAAGAACTTCGAAAATCAGGTTATCAAGTAACAATTTATGACAGATACGATAGGCCGGGAGGACTTTTAATTTACGGTATTCCAAACTTTAAATTAGAAAAATTTGTTGTTGAAAGAAGAACAAAGCTACTTAAAGACTCAGGTATTAAATTTGTTCAAAACTTTGAAGTTGGAAAAGATAAAACTTTATACGAACTTAAAAATACACATGATGCAATACTCATTGCAACTGGAGTTTATAAAGCTAGAGAAATAGATATACCCGGTCACAATCTTCAAAATATTTTTCCTGCAATGGATTTTTTAATTGCATCTAACAGAAAAGGTTTGGGCGATAAAGTTAAATTATTTGATGACGGGACTTTAAATGCAGAAGGAAAAAATATTGTTGTGATTGGTGGAGGAGATACTGCCATGGACTGTGTAAGGACATCAGTTAGACAAAAAGCTAAATCAGTAAAATGTTTATACAGGCGTGATCGAGAAAATATGCCAGGGTCAGCAAGAGAAGTAGGAAATGCGATTGAAGAAGGAGTAGAATTTGTTTGGTTAACAAACCCAAAAAGTTTCATTGGGAAAAATAAAGTAGAAGCAGTGGAAGTAAATAAAATGAAATTAGGCGAACCCGACTCATCTGGCAGGAGAAGACCAGAGACAGATATGGGATCTGAATATAAAATTCCAGCTGATTTAGTAATTAAATCTTTAGGCTTTGATCCTGAAAATCTACCAAAGTTATTTAACGCTAAAGAACTAGTGGTTTCTCAATGGGGAACTTTAAAAATTGATTTGAAATCAATGCAAACTAATTTAGACGGGATATTTGCAGCAGGTGATATTGTAAGGGGAGCTTCCCTTGTAGTTTGGGCGATCAGAGATGGTCGAGACGCTGCTATTCAAATTGAAAAATATTTACAATCAAAAATAAATAAAAGCAAATCAGTAGTGGCTGCCTAATTTTTATGAAAAATTATAAAAAAAATAAAAAAATTTTAGAAAAAAGTTTTAATTACACTCCAGAAATGGAACATGATGCATGCGGTGTTGGATTGATAGCATCTACGAATGGAAAAAAATCTAGAAAAATTGTTGAGTACGGTATCGAGGCATTAAAAGCTATTTGGCACAGAGGCGCTGTGGATGCAGATGGAAAATCTGGCGATGGGGCAGGAATTCAAATTGAGATAGCACCGGACTTTTTTAAAGAAAAAATTTCATCAACTGGACATTCTCTTGATGAAAATAAAAGAATTTGTGTTGGAATGGTTTTTCTTCCAAGAACAGATTATTCTGAACAAGAAAAGTGTAGAGAAATTATTGAGTCCGCGTTATTAGCTGAAAACTATTACATTTACGGTTGGAGACAAGTTCCAATAAATCCAAGTGTTCTAGGTAAAACAGCTGATCAAAATCGTCCTGAAATTGCTCAAGTAATGTTTAAAAAGAATGAGACATTGCAAACTAATGATCTTGAAAGAGATTTATTTGAAACAAGAAAAAAAATTGAAAAAGTTGCAAGAAATAAACAAATTAAAGATTTTTATATCTGTTCTTTTAGTTCAAGATCTATTGTTTACAAAGGTATGTTTCTAGCTGAAATGCTGTCTGAGTTTTATCCAGATCTTAATGATGAAAAATTAACTTCTAGATTTGCAATTTTTCACCAAAGATACTCTACCAATACCTTTCCTAGTTGGGATTTAGCTCAACCTTTTAGAACTTTGGCACACAATGGTGAGATTAATACAGTAAAAGGAAACATAAACTGGATGAAAATTCACGAGCAAGATATGTCAAGTCCTCTTTTTAAAGATGTAAAAAACTTGAAGCCAGTCATTAGAAGTTCATCGGACTCGGGAGCGCTTGACAATGTTTTTGAACTGTTAACTCACTCAGGAAAATTAGCACCATTAATTAAATTGATGATGATCCCAGATTCTTGGTCTAAGAGAAGCAAAACAGTTCCAAAAAATCATCAAGACTTATTTAATTTTCTTAATAGCACGATAGAACCGTGGGATGGTCCAGCAGCTATTTGTGCAACTGATGCTAAGTGGGTTTTGGCCTCTTCTGATAGAAATGGATTAAGACCTCTTAGATACTCGATTACCTCTGATGATTTATTTTTTGCTGGATCAGAAACTGGGATGATTAAGATTCCAGAGGAAAAGATTATTGAAAAAGGAAAACTTGGTCCCGGTCAAATAATTGCAATCGATTTAAAAAAAGGAAAATTATTTAAAGATAAAGAAATTAAAGATTTTTTAGCAAAGGATTATAAAAAATATAATAAACAAATTATTGATTTAGAGAAAAAAATTTCATCTGAAGATGAAAAGCCA